>Ga0208642_1000349_pt1 | contig 25390 bp, 26 predicted proteins | sample ETN02SmetaG_4_FD_185790 | JGI IMG/M metagenome (GOLD analysis project Ga0208642, IMG submission 185790) | Marine microbial and viral communities from oxygen minimum zone, Eastern Pacific Ocean - ETNP2014F10-02SV251 (SPAdes) (version 2) | ecosystem: Environmental > Aquatic > Marine > Oceanic ...
TCCTGTAAGGTTTGCTTCTATAAGATCTGCTTCAATAAGATTTGCTCCTCTAAGATCTGCTCTTATAAGATTTGTTCCCATAAGATTTGCTCCTCTAAGGTCTGCTCCAGGCTTTATTTCATCTTTGCTAGGTTTTCTTCCCATTTAACATACTCTTAGAATTAGTATTTAAAAACCTTACTAAATAATCACTTGATTATTTATTTATGATAATCTCATGCTCTCCATAAAGTTTGCTATCCCAATAAAACTTATTATTTAGAATATAAGTATCCCTTTTTTACGCCGAAAACCTAATGCCCCCACCGAGAATTGAACTCGGGTCCGAAGCTCCGCAAGCTCCGATGATATCCACTACACTATAGGGGCATAGCTTGGATGTATTATTAAAGAATTTATAAATATTGTTTAATTATACTGCGTAAAAAGTTACTTAGTTTTTTACATTCTCTAATCTTTCTTGCAGGGTTAAAGGAGTTATATCATCTTGGTCTCTAATAACTTTCCTTTCTTCCGAAACATCAAGTCCAAAGTCTAGTATTGAGGATATATCCTTAGGAGATACTTGGCGGTCTATAGTAAGAATCTTACCATCAGCTAAAGGTAAATCATAAAGACGTAATTTTAAAGGATCTAAAGTAACATAGATAACATCCGATACACAAGGTTTTTGTACATAAGATACCAATTTTTGATATATTTTGCTTATGCTTTCATAAAATCTTATCTGCATTTTCAATAATCCCTCAAAAGACTAATCTGGCCTTTTCTTTTTCCCTTAAGAACCTCCTTAATCTCCTGTCCAACTTGCTTCTTGACATTCAAAGCAACACTCTTTCCCAAGATTTGAGATAATTTCATAATATCAGCTTTCTTTACATCACCAATATCCTTAATTCTATTGTAATATAATTTTCTTGCCCTTACACGACCTACTCCTTTTATTTTTATCAATGGCAATAATTCTTCTTTTACACCGTGCCTTAACCTTAACCTTAGCTTCACTATCTCCTTTTTCAGGTTTTGGAAATTCAGGATCCTGCTTATCTCTTCGCTCGCATACAACAGCCAGTCTGCAATACTCAATTTGCTTCTTAACTCTCCAGGTCTTGCATTATAACTCTCAAGCAAATATTCTTCAGTTTTTTCATTTGTCCATTCCTGCAGCATTAAAGCTGTTTTTACACTATTAATATAGTCCTCATACTCTGGTTCGTACATCGAAGGTTCTTTCTCCAATAATAAATCATAATTTCTTGTCAGCTCTTCCTGTATCTTTTCCTGCTCTTTTACACCAACTCTGAGCAAAGGCATTATCTCCAGAGTATGGCATATCATCTGCAGAAAAGATATTTCTTTTACTTTGTTGTTAGAAGCGTTTCTTAAACATTCAATAAAAAAATAAGCAGTTAATGGATCTATATAAAGCTCAGCAACTCTTTTCCCCATCAATGTTGCTTTTATTTTTTTGCTGTCATCATTAATTTTATCAGCACTGGTAAAATCTTCTTTCTCTTCCCTTTGAATAAATTCCCATTCCTCTAATAAATTTAACATTTTATCAATTATAACAATTAACTTATCGATATCAACAAATTGGTAAGCCCAAAATGTTTTGCTAAAAAAATCAACAATACTTTTCTTTGTATTTACAAAATTTGCAGCTATTAAGCTCAACAAATAAGTTCTCAAAACAGGTTCTACTGCTAATTTAGAATAAATTTCCTCTGGCTCTCCTAAAATATATTTTTCATATAATTTTTTCTTATCGTTATCGCTAATTGCAATGCAAATTGCTTCTCCTGTATTGTCAAATTTTGGGCGTCCAGCACGGCCAGCCATCTGCAAATACTCCAAAACTGGAATATAAGCCATTCCTCTTGGACCGTATCTCCTCAAATCTTTAAGTATAGCCCTAAAAGCCGGTAGATCTAAACCAAATGCAAGCGTCGGCGTAGAACAAATTATCTTTATTGTTCCATTTCTGAAATTATCCTCAACTAACTCGCGTTGTTTAGCAACCAAACCAGCATGATGAAAAGCAATGCCTTTTTTTATACATAAAGCTAAGCGTTGACATTGTTTTGTTGGATTGGATATAGCCTTAAGCACATTATAACTTAATTCAACCAGATTTTTACTTTCACTCTTAACCTTTTTGGCAATATCCTCTGCTGTCTTTTCCGCGCTCCTTTTTGTATTTGCAAAAACCAAAGCCTGCTTTCCAATCTTTATTGTATCCAAAGCTAAATCCAGAGCAGCATTCCCTGTCTCAGAAGAAATTTTTTTAGTTAGCATTAAGAAAGAGTATAATTATAATTAATATAAATTTGTTGTTTTATAATGCATCTTACGCATTATAAGCTTGAAAAATTATTAATTTTTCATTGTTTTAAACAACCACAACATTCCAAACCTTACTCACACTATCAACACCATCATTTACAATAACCTCAACTTTCTTGCTTCCAGCAGTTGAAAATATTCTTTGGTGCTGAGCACCATCTTCATATTTATCAAAAAATCCAAAACTCCATGAATATGTCAATTCATCACCATCAACATCAGCAACATTCACTTCAAAAAGCATTGGCTCGTTTTTAAGAGCAATTAAATTATCACTTGAACTAATTATCTCTGGAGCCTGATTTACATTTAGGACTGTAATTTTAACTTTTTGTGTAACCTCATCAACTCCATCAGAAGCAATAAAATCTACAGAAAATTCTTTTTCAGTTCCAGTAACAACCTCAAATTCTGGCTTCCATACAAAAAGGTTGTCTTTAAGCTTAGCGCCTTTAGGCATATTTCTTGCAGAAAAACTTACTGCATCATTGTCAGAGTCAGCAGCGCTTAACTCAATCCTTAATTCATTTCCTTCTGCTACTTCAGAAGCATCTGTCATATCAAATGCAGGCTTTCTGTTAACATCATTAACAGTTATATCAATAAACCTAATCTCTCTATGAAAACCATCTCTTGCAACAACCTTGACTATGTATTCTCCAGCATCATCATAACCTGTTTTTTTCTTATTCCTGTCCATAAATCCAGAATAAGAAAATGAAACCCTGTCATTGTCAGGATCATTATACTTCGGCTCAATCACAATCTCCTCACCCTCATTGACTTCTATATCATCCAGCCCTTCCAAAACAAATGGCTGGTTAACATCCTTCACAGCTATATTCACAATTTTCTTATCACTTAATCCCTTGCTCTGGGCTATAAAAATAACATTTATGTTCCTTTCCAATAATCTAAACTTATCCAAAACATAATCAAAAACACCATTTTTCTGCACAAAATCATAACCAGGAGTCCATGTAAATATATTTCCATCTAATTTTGCAGTTTCAGGGATATCCTGAGCAGACAAAATTATTTCATCATCATCGGGGTCAACAGCATTTAACTCCACACTAAGTTGTTCGCCTTCTTTTGCCCACATATTATTTAACTCAACCAGCTGAGGAGCCCTGTCATTATTTCTCACTATAACCTTCACATCTTTATCTCCATTAAATCCCTTGCCCTCTACTGCAATTTTTACTGTATAGTTTCCTGCATCATCAAAACCAGTTTTCCACTTATTCTTGTTTCCCAAGGGTTCTGATATACTATGCGATAAACCATATTTTTTAAAATTAGGCAGCTTTAGACTTGCTGTTTCTCCTTCAAGAACAGAAATAGCCTCAATCTGCTCTAAAATATTATCAAGGGCAACATCATTGACATTTACATCCCATTCCTTGCTTACATTAAAGGTGCCATCACTAACAGTAAATTTTATAGTATATTCCCCATTATCTTCATAATCTGTTTCAAAAAGAAATTCTTTATTGTCAGAAACAGCATCACCATCCAATAACCATTTATATGTCAATTCCTCATCATTTAAATCAGAAGCAGCAATCTCAAACTTTACACTGCCACCTTCATCAATAGCTATAAAAGCCTCTTTCGGCGCAAAACTATCTATAGAAGGTTCTGCTTCCTTTTTATGGACTATAATTAAAATTTCCTCACTTACTTGATTTTCGCCGTCACTTACTGTAATTACAGCCGTATACTCTCCTACATCACCATAAGTGGTCTGCCATTCACCATTGTCATCCAAGGGCTCTGTAAAGGTATAAACAAGATTATCAGCATCAGGATCGTCTGTTTTAATCCCTAAACTGAGCTTTTCTGTTTCATCAATTTCAAAAGTTTTTAAAGAACTGGCCGAATATACAAAGCTAACAAATAATATCAGAAATAATATTATTCTTCTCTTCATTTTTCATTTTAAAAATAAAAATTACTACTTCTGAACTATATCCAGTATGATAGGTGCTCTGTTGACATTCTCTACTGTTACCCCGACTTCTTGGGTTATAGAATCTACCCCGTCAGAGACTGTCACCATGACTGAATATTCCCCAGCATCATCATAAGTAGTTTCCCATGTGAATATATTTCCGTCCTCCTGCACAAAGTTTTCGTCATCAATACCATAACTTAAGTCATCCCCATCATCATCCCATGCTTCCAGCTTAATAATAACAGTATCTGTTTCTTTTGCTTCTATATCATTTACTCTTGAAAGCCCAGGTTTCCTGTTTACATTGCCTACAGTAACCGACCATATCTTCTCTGTCTCAAATATATCATCCAATACAGTAACTTTGACAGTATGAGACCCAGAATCATCATAAGTTGTATGGTATTCAATAGAAGCATCATCCCCTACCTCAATCCCGTCAACTTTCCATGAATATGCCAATTCATCATCATTCAAGTCAGAAGCCGTGACAGCAAATACCACTGAATCTGTTTCATCAACCTCTACAGCTGTTTGCTCAGGACCAAAGCTTTCAATAACCGGTGCTTCCTCTTTCCTGTTAACTATGACTAAAGCTTCCTTGCTTGCCGTCAATGAGCCGTCACTTACAGTTATAGTGACTGTATACTCGCCTGCATCACCATAAGTGGTCTGCCATTCGCCACTATCATCTAACGGACTCGTAAATGTGAAAATTAAGGTGTCTTTATCAGGATCTTCTGCTTTTGGAACCAAGCTCACAAGCTCAGTCTCATCAACAATTATGACATTTACATCTTCAGGAATTTCTTTTTCTTCAATTGCTTCCTCGTCAAAGACATCTTCAATATTTATTTCAACTTCTTCTACACCTATTACATCCTCTTCTTCAAGTAAATCTTCAATATCAATCTCTTCTATAACCTCTCCTGTTACATCCCCCATATCTTCTTCTGAGTCATCACCTATTTCTATTATTATAGCTTCTTCAGGAACCTCTACTGCTTCTTCTGTATCAGCTTGTTTTACATAAAGAGTGTTATAAACATCACACGCGCTAACTAAAAAAATAGAAATAATCATCAATGCAAAAATGATTTCTTTTTTCACCATCAAAACCTCCCTTTATTTAAGTGTAGCTATCTTAAAATAATAACTTATATTTAAACTTTTTGGGTAGTAACAACATTTCTTGCACCAAACTTACAAAAAGTTTTATTTTTTATCACTAGAATGCCAGAACAAAAATATGGGCCTGCTCAGATTTGAACTGAGGACCAATCGATTTCCAGCATAGCTATCAGTCGATCATTCTAACCAGACTGAACTACAGGCCCAAAAAAACGCCCTCGACCAGACTCGAACTGGTGATCTTATGGTTTCAACACAAAGCTAACAGCCATACGCTTTACCTACTAAGCTACGAGGGCATTTAGACAATCTTAAGAATAGAATTTTGTTTAAATATGTTTCGGCTCAATAAATGATATTAAATAAAAAAACAAAAATAAAAAAAAGAATTACCTCCTTTTCTTTTTTCTTCCGCCTCTGACCATCTTGGCCATTGAAACATCTCCTTTCTTGTCAATAAAATAGAGATATCCTTTCTTTTTCTTAACCCCTACCTTGGCAACCACTTGGATTTTGGCCTTTCCTTTTTTCTTGCCCCTGGCCATTTTAGCCCTGGCAACGTTACCTTTCTTATCAAGAAAATACAGGTAACCTGCTGCTCTTTTTACTCCTACTTTTGCTACTTTTTGTGCCATTAAATTACCTCCAGTTTTTAATTATTAGACGACCACCCGCCTTATATCTCAAATCTTTCAATGCACTTTCTATTTAAACTTTTCGTTTTTCCGACGGCAATGCATACAAAACGCACTATCCTAACATCAGCAAGGATAGCATTACCATCACTCCAAGAACAATTGCAATAAACTGCAATAAAGATTTTTTAACCTCAACTTCTTTATGTAGCTCTGGTATTAAATCAGAACCTGCTATGTAAATAAAAGTGCCAGCTGCAAAAGGTATTAAAAATGCAGTAATATTTTCTACATATAAACTGACCAATAAAGAAACAACTGCACCAAAAATTGCAGTCAATGCAGTAATAAAATTAAAAAATAATGCTTTGCCCTTTGAAAAGCCTCCATGTAACAATACCCCAAAATCTCCAATCTCTGATGGAATCTCGTGCAGAATGACTGCTAAAGTTGTTGCAATGCCAACAGGTATACTTACTAAATAGCTTGCTCCAATAATGACGCCGTCAATAAAATTATGCACAGCATCACCAAAAAGATTCATCATGGCAAAGGGATGCACATGCTCCTTTGAGTTAGGAATATGGCAGTGTCTCCAATGGATGAACTTCTCAATTATAAATGAAAATGCAATTCCAAACATCAAATAAAAAGAAATCTCCAGCCCAAAGCCAGCCTCTTCTATAACCTCCGGCAGTAAATGAATAAAAGCATCTCCAAACAAAGCTCCGGCAGAGAAGCTTACCATATACAATAAAATGTTTTTTAGTTTATTTACTTTTATTGAAAATGTCAGTATGCCTACAAAAGAGATTAAACTAACAATTAATACGCTTACTAATGTATAAATCCAGGCATCAAGCATATATTATTTGTTAAAACCAATTTATTTAAATCTTTGTTTTTATTTTTTAGAATTAGAAAAAATTAAAAACACAATAAAAACACAAAAACACCATGAGATTAATTGCAGATTTACATATACATTCAAGATTCAGCAGGGCAACTTCTAAAACTCTTAATATTACTAACTTGGAAAAATATGCTAAAATTAAAGGGTTAAATCTTTTAGGTACAGGAGACTTTACGCATCCTGAATGGATCAAAGAATTAAAAAATGAGTTGACTGAAGATGGTTCAGGAATTTTAAAAACTAAAACAAATTTTAATTTTTTATTGCAGACAGAAATCTCATTGATATATACTCAGGATGGCAAAGGAAGACGAATCCATAATGTTGTTTTGGCAAAAAACTTTGATGTTGTTGAGCAGATTAATGCAGAGCTGCTAAAAAAAGGAAGATTAGATTATGATGGCAGGCCAATTTTTGGAATATCTTGTGTGGAATTTGTAGAAATGATGAAAAACATTGATAAAGATACTGAAATAATTCCAGCCCATATTTGGACGCCCTGGTTTAGCCTGTTCGGCTCAAATTCAGGATTTGATTCAATAAAAGGATGCTTTAAGGATCAAACAAAGCATATTCATGCAGTAGAAACTGGATTAAGTTCTGATCCAGCAATGAATTGGCGCTTGTCACAATTAGATGATTTTTCTATTGTCAGCTTTTCAGACTTGCATTCTTACTGGCCCTGGCGCATTGGACGAGAAGCAACAATTTTTGACTGTGAATTAAACTATAATGAAATAATAAATTCATTGAAAAATAAAAAAATTGAGATGACTATTGAAGTTGATCCAAACTATGGAAAATATCATTTAGATGGACATCGTGCTTGCAATGTTTGTTTAGAACCAAAAGAAGCTCTGAAAAACAAGAATATCTGCCCTAAATGTAAAAGACCTTTAACTGTTGGAGTTTTGCAAAGAGTTGAAAAACTAGCAGATAGGGAAGAAGGCTACAACCCTAAAGATGCTGCACCATTTAAATCATTAATCCCATTATCAGAAATATTATCCGCTTTGCTTAATTCCGGCGTAGCGTCAAAAAAAATATGGCAGGAATATAACAATCTGATTAATAATTTTGATTCAGAATTAAATATTTTATTAGAAGCAAAAAAAGATGATTTAATCAAAGCAACAAATGAAAAAATTGCAGATGCAATAATAAGCAATAGGGAAGGAAAAATAAAAATCAAGCCGGGCTACGACGGAGTATATGGACAACCGATTTTCGAAAACAATGAAAAACAACCCTCCAAAAATAACCAAGAAGGTTTGAATAAGTTTTTTTAATTCTATTTCCGACAAATTTAAATATATTCTATTTTATAATTGAATTTATGAACAACACATTATTGGCCTCTATTAATAAAAAAGCAATCAATGAGTTCAGAAAAGATTTACTGCAGATGTTAAGGATAGGAAAGGAGATTGACAGGTATTATGCAGGATCACATTCAGACTTAAACACTTATATGAAAAAATTCATATCTTTAATTGACGCTTTTAACAAAAAATACAAAAATATAAAGATGAAACTAGTCAAAAGAACAAGCGAAATTAACTTGAAGATAATCCTGAATGAAAAAAGTGTAAGGGACTGCTTTGAAAATGCTGCATCAAAGATTATTGGCCTGCAGTCATTAGGAGTTTCAAAGTTTGGCACTGCTACGGTTTCAGATCCAGAAGCTTTTTCTAAAGAAGCAGAAAAAACCAAAAACAAATTATATATTACATATTACAGCCCACAAACAGGAACCACAAATGTTTTTTTGCAGTATGACAAGAAAGAAAAAAAAGTGCTGCTTGTTTATAGTTTAGAAGAAATTGAAAATGAGCCAAGCCCCGAGTTTCAATTAACAGCTTATTATGCGCTGAACCAGCCCTATAACAAAAAAATAAACCTGCATGACGAAGGCGCTACTTTAGGGTTTTCATCTTGGCAGACTCATATTGAGAAAGCAGCATACTTTAGAAAATTTGACCCTCATATGACCGAGTGACTAAAATTCCTTAAGAAATTTTATCAATTGATTAGCTTTCTCAAACTCAAGAAATTCTTCCTTAGTAACTGCAGGAACATTTTTTGGTTTTTTCTTCTTAAAAATAACCAGATTATCTGCATCCAGCAGCTTTGACAATGAAGAAAAATCAGGCCTTTCCTTATCCCCCACCTTAGTGAGTATAAGCTCGTCATTCTTCTTTGCGATTATATCAAAAGGGGTTTTATTTGTATCAGCAGCCTCAAAACCCAGATCAATGTATTTTTTTGAAAAATCAGACTTATACTTGCTTTCTATTTCATTGTTTCCTGAAAAAATATTTATTTCATTAAAAACCTGATGCCCAAAAACATCATAAATTTTCATGGCCTTGTTTAGTGTGATTTCAGAATCACCTTTCTCATACTTGTCTATCATCCTGCTTGTGACACCAACCTTTCTCGACAGATAATTTAAGGAATAGCCCTTTTCTTCTCTTTTCTTCCGGAGCTTGTTACCAGCTATAGAAGCAGTAAAACCTGCCTGTGTCCTTTTAACAAACGGAAATTTATTTCTAATAGAGTTTATAAATGTGGTAAAATTTAGAGTATATAAATTAAATCTTGTATACAAAACATTATTCTCCAGCTTATTGCCTGCTTTTTCTGCAATTATAACCGGTACAGCTCCGATATAAGATGAGACGGTATTCATTGCATCCGTATATTCCTTGGTTACGGCATTAGCATCTTCCAGAACTTTTATCAAAAGTATCTTATCCTGTTTCCTGGCTAATAGGTCAAAGCAGGTTCTTGTAAGGCTTTTGATAGTAAACCCATCCTTAAGGAGGAATACCCCTAATTTTTCAATAAGGCTGCTTTTCATTGTTATAGTTGTTATTATTTTTTTTAAAAATCTTTGCATTAGAGAATGTTGGTGTGAAATAAAGGTGTCAGCAATTTGTGAGGCTTTTGAAGTCAAACATAAAGCTGACAAGGGGAACATCCCTTGCGGGGAATGTCAGCCATCAAGAATTACAGCAGAGCCGAACCCGCTGACACCCGAGTGAAACGAGAATTTCACACCAACCCGCATTAGAGAAAAAATTTATAAGTAAGCTAACTTTGAATAAATAACTATGATAATAACAATATCCGGAAAAGCTGGCTCTGGAAAAAGCACTGCTGCAAAAGAATTAGCAAAAAAGCTGAAGCTTAAGCATTATTCTATTGGAGATTTAATGCGGCAGATTGCAAAAGAAAAAAACATGTCATTAAATGAATTAAGCAAATCAGCGGAAAAAGACAAATCCATAGACTTGGCACTTGACAAAAAACAAATAGAGCTAAGGGACAAAACTGATTTTGTTATAGATGGAAGATTGACAGCATATTTCATCCCTTACGCAAATTTAAAAGTTTTTTTAGAGTGCAATGATAAGGTCAGGGCAGAGAGAATACTAAAAGACAAAAGAGAAGACGAAAAAAGCAAAAGCATAAATGAAATAACCAAGAAAATAAAAAAACGCGAACAAAGTGAAAGAAAAAGATACAAGAAGCTTTACAATGTGGATTATTATGATAAGAAATTATATGATCTAATAATTGATACGACAAATTTGAACATAAATGGAGTTTTAGAAAAAATAATAAAATCAATCAATGAAGAATAAGCAAAAAACTTATAAACAAACTTCAATTGCAAAAACTTACTTCTGGAGATCACTAACATGGAACCGATAAAAAAGCATGACTTCGTGGAAATAGAATACACTGGAAAACTTAAAGAAGAAAATGTAGTATTTGACACAACCGATGAAAAAATTGCCAAGGAAAATAATTTACAGGGCCAGGATTATGGGCCTGCTGTTGTTTGTGTTGGTGAAGAACAGCTCCTAAAAGGGATTGATAAAAATCTGGAAGGCAAAGATATAGGAAAAGAATATGATGTTGAGATAAAACCAGAAGATGCTTTTGGCAAAAAAGATGCAAAACTTATACAATTAATACCTACAAGCAAATTCAAGCAACAAAATATACAACCTATGCCAGGCATGCAGGTAAATATTGATAATGTAATCGGAACAGTAAAAACAGTATCCGGCGGAAGGACTTTGGTGGATTTTAATCACCCATTAGCTGGAAAAGAGATTTTGTATAAAATAAAAATCAATAAAAAAGTGACAGATGATAAGGAAAAATTATCTGGATATTTAAAATTAGGCCTTGGTACAAGGGATTTTCAGACAGAAATAAACAATAACGATGTAAAAATAAGCTTAAAGAAAGAAATACCAAAAGAAGTTGAAGAAAGACTAAGCAAAAAAATAACCGAGCTTATCCCAGGCATAAAACAAGTTGAATTTGCTGTTACAAAAAATGAGAAAAACAAATAATTTAAATATAAGTGATATGTTATTATTAAAATTACTTTTGGGGAGGAGTTAAGTTGGAACCGGAGATAAGTACTGCACAACCAGAAATTTCTCAGTCAAACCCATCCATTTCTGAGCAAAGCCCATCAGCCTCTCAAAGCCCTGATGTAAATATTGATGCCGAGCTTGAGCAGCTTTTAGCTAAGCAACGTGCAGCAATAAAGGTTGTAGGGGCAGGTGGCGGCGGCAATAACACTGTACAAAGAATGTCTGAAGTAGGCATTATAGGGGCTGAGACAATAGCTGTCAATACAGATGCCCAGGATTTGCTTTATACTCTTGCCAGCAAAAAAATTTTGCTTGGAAGAGAGCTTACAAAAGGCCTGGGCGCAGGCTCTGAACCGAGGGTAGGAGAAGAAGCAGCACGAGAAACAGAGTCAGAGATTAAAAAAGCATTGCAAGGCTCAGATATGGTCTTTATTACCTGCGGTCTTGGTGGTGGAACAGGCACAGGCTCTGCACCCATAATTGCCGAGGTTGCAAGAAAAGTGGGCGCCTTAACAGTGGGTATTGTAACATTGCCTTTTTCAATGGAAGGTCAAAGACGTTATGAAAATGCAGTTATAGGTCTTGAAAAATTGGAACAGGTTGTTGACACCTTAATTGTAATACCTAATGAAAAATTATTGGAGCTTGCTCCAGAATTGCCATTACATACAGCTTTCAAGGTAGCAGATGAAATATTAACTAATGCTGTTAAAGGCATTGCAGAGCTTGTAACTAAAACTGGTTTGGTCAACTTAGACTTTGCAGATATAAGGGCTGTAATGAAACAAGGCGGAGTAGCTTTAATTGGTGTAGGAGAAAGCGATACAGAAAACCGCGCAGTAGAAGCAGTTGAAAAAGCTATCAATAATCCTTTGCTTGATGCTGATGTTTCAGGAGCAAATGGTGCTTTGATAAATGTTATTGGCGGAGAAGATATGACTCTGGATGAAGCCAAAAAGGTTGTTGAAACTGTATCAGAAAAGCTCGATGATGATGCAAGAATAATTTGGGGAGCCCAGATAAGCAAGGACCTGGAAAAAACCATAAGGACAATGCTTATTATAACTGGCGTCAAAAGCTCTCAAATCCTGGGAGCCGGCATTAAAGAGACAGACAAGAAAAAACAAGAAATAGAAACAGAATTAGGAATAGAATTTCTTGATTAAAAATGGACTTAAGTTCTTATTGGATAAGATTTAAAAGCTTTATTAATGAAAGCATAAGGGTCTTAAAGGTAACAAGAAAGCCAGACAAAATAGAATTTAAAACCATAGTGAAAGTTTCTGGTTTGGGCATGATAATAATAGGGCTCGTAGGCTTTATAATCACAATGCTAAAACAAGTGATTTTTCCCTAAAGCTTTTAAATAGAAGCTAATTTTTAATACTCCTGAAATGGAACAAGAAGTACAATCAGCAATATATGGGTTAAGAGTAACTGCTAACCGCGAAGACCAAGTTATGGACTTTATTGTAGCTAATGCTCAAAGAAAAAAACTAGAGGTATTTGCAGTTATAAGGCCGCATGGTATGCGTGGCTATATATTTTTAGAAGCAGGCAATAAGACAGACGCTGAGCAGGCAGCTTTTAACGTGCCATACGCCCGAGGCATATTGCCGAAAACAGTAGAGTACAAGGAAATTGAACATATGCTTGAGCAAGTAAAGCACGAAATTAACATACAGAAAAATGATATTGTTGAAATAATTTCTGGTCCATTTAAGCGCGAACATGCTAAAATAACAAGGATAGACAAGCAAAAAGAGGAAGTTGTTGTTGAACTTTTAGAGGCAGCTGTCCCTATCCCAATAACAGTTAAGATAGATGCTGTCAAAGTCATCAGGAGAGAGACAGAAGAAGAGGAAAAGACAGAGTAAGGTTTATAAACAAAATTTAATTTCTGAACATAAAATAACAAAAATGCCATCACAAACTATCGAATCATTAGTACCAGGAGGCAAGGCAACTGCAGCACCTCCACTTGGACCAGCTTTAGGACCATTAGGTGTCAATATAGGCCAGGTAGTTGCAGATATAAACAAAAAGACATCTGTTTTTAATGGCATGCAGGTTCCAGTTAAGGTTATAGTAGATATGGATACAAAACAATTTGAGATTGATATAGGAACTCCGCCTGCTTCTTCATTAGTGTTAAAGGAAGCTGGCATTGAGAAAGGTTCTGGAAACCCTAAAACAGACAAGGTTGCTGATGTTCTTATTGAGCAGATAATCAAGGTTGCAAAGATGAAGGAAAACAATTTGCTTGGTAAAACTCTGAAAGAAAAAGTTAAGGAAATTATTGGAACATGCAACTCAATGGGAATTTTAGTAGAAGGAAAGCCTGCAGTGGAGACAATTAAGGAAGTTAACGAGGGCAAATTTGATAAGGAAATAAAAGAAGAAAAAACAGAGCTTACTGCAGAAGAAAAAGCTAAGTTAGAGGAAGAAAAGAAAAAGCTTGCTGAAGAAATGGAGAAAAGACGTGCAGAATTTGAAAAAACTGCTAAAGAAATCATTGAGTCAATGGCTGGCAAGGAACGCGGCGAAATAAAGGCTAAATTATCAGAAGCTAATATTCCTGATGCTATAATCAAGGAATTATTGCCGGTAGAAGGAGAAGCAGCTGCTCCAGGAGCAGAAGCAAAACCAGGAGAAGCTCCAGCTGAAGGAGCAGAAAAGCCAGCTGAAGGAGAAAAAGAAGCTGCACCCGGAGCCAAGAAAGAAGAGCCAAAAGCAAAAGAGAAGAAGAAATAATTTTAGTTCTTTTTTATAATTTATATAAAAACTATTGATTTTTCACTGAAAAGCGATAGATTTATAAATTGATTTTGGTTTGCAGGAGAGTAATACAGTCGAAAGTATAGGGGGAATATTGTTTTTTAGTTTGAAGGTAAGGTTGTTTTATTATTTTAAATTTTTAAAAAAGAGGTTATAGTTGCAAACTATTGCAATAAAATTAAACAATGGTACAACAAATGGAACCAATAGCCGGAAGAGGGATTGAAGGTAATGTAGTTCAAGATGTTTCTCTCGAAAAAAAACTATCTTTAAGCATCATTGCAAGTGAAGATAGTGATTTAGAAGGAAGTGCTTCTCCAACTCTTCAACCAAATTACAATTTGGATTTTCCAAAATTACCTGCTTTTATGAGGAGTCATATTGAACAACCAACCAACATTTGTTTGGTGGATTTATTGCATCTACCAGTAGATTATTATGATACAGTAATCGATAAAATAAAACAAATAAGAGCTATTAATATAGAATCTAAGGTTATGATATTAGCTACTGGTGAACAACAAGCACAAGAGAGTTTCAATTTATTTAGAGAGGCTAATGAACGCGGTTTAGTTGAAGTATCAACAAGACCAGACCCAAAAGAATCAGAATATGCTGCCGATCTATCAGCAATGGTTGGAAAACTACCTAACTCCTTAGACGAACTTTACAAGCATGGAAAAAATGGTAAATTTGAAAATGTGGAAGTGGTTAAAATCGGTGGCAGTATTTTTGATCTCCTTGATAGAAATGTATTGCATAGTTTATTGACAACAATTGTTGAAATACACAAAAAGCATGACCTTATACTTACGGTAGGTGGTGGTCCTTTACAAAGCGTACCTGCTGATTATAGGACATCTTTAGGTATTTCAGAACCAGCGTACCAAGAATCTTCAAGAGCTCAAATAACGCAACAAGCATTAACTGTGGTAGATCTATTACGACAAATCAATTCAGACAAAGTAGCATATATGCCTCCAGAAGATATGGTACGTACATTAAAAGATAATTGGATAACCAGAGAATTTCTTATGGGTAAAATTCCAGTATTTTCATATCTTCCAGAAGAAAGTGAAGAAATAGGAATACCTAAAACACAATATTCTGCGTCAGATGCCCATACAGTCAGGTTTGCAGATGCCCTAGGTTCAGGAAAGGTAATTTTTCTTAAAAATACAGATGGAATATATAGAAGGGATCCAAATTTACCAAAAACATTCTGGAATAAGTTAAGAGAACCATTTAGGGAAGGTAAAAATGATTTTTTTGACTTTGTATATGCACCACACATAGAAGATAGAATAGAAAGATTAGGTTTAACTCCAAGAGGGGAAGTAACAGACGAGCATTTAATAGAGACATTAGCTCTACAACCTTTTATTGATTCGAGATATCTGCATACCATCCAAATTGTCAACGGTACAAAACCACAGGAACTAGTAAATGCTATGGATGGCATTAAAGCAGGTTCTTACATACTCAAATAATTTTGATTAAAAATAATGAACTAAACTTGTTTTTGCAAAATAATACAATCAGTTTCTTCTGACACTAATGGAACTTTAGTACATCAGCAAACGATGAGTGATATGCTGGTAGACCTTAAAAGTACAAGATATAATCTTATGGATGTTATGCCTCACATACTAAGTTGAGGATAATCAACCTCCTAATCCTTTTAACGTATCCAGCCTCATAGTAGGAAAATGATACACTCCTCTTGCTATCAGATCAAGTGAATTTAACGCTGCAGCTTCATTAGCATCCCTTGTCACAAAAAGATTTCTAATTTCTTCTCTTGTCTCCTTATAAAGTGTAATGCCCCTAACAGCTTTTTCCTTTTCTGGTTTGTAAAAAAACTCATAGCCTATTTTTGTCAATTCATTTACCTTAAATAAAACATCAAGTAAATTTTTCTTGTTTTTAGTTTTAACTTTTGCCAAATGTTTAGCTAACACCTTGTATTCATCTCCAACATCTTCAAGAGATTCTACTAAATAATACAAAATATAAGTCCCAGATCCACCATGAAATCCCTTATTTATGAATCTTAAACAAAAATAACAAAACTTATTTACATCAAAATCTTTATAGTAAAGATTCTCCAAAGTTTTTTTATCTGCTTTTGTAAATGCTTCCAAACAGGTGTTTGCCATATCCATTACTATTAAAAAAGCCCTTCTTAAGCTAGAATCAAAATCAATATTGAGTTTTGAGGATATGCTTTTAATTATAATAGTACTCTTATTCTGTTCCATTATTTCAAATCCTAAAAGTTCTTTGACTTTATTTTGTATTGCAATTGCTGTTTCTGGATTGTCATATTGTACTGTAATCATATCATAACCCTTTTGGTAGGATCTTGCCATAAATCTATCAGCCAATCTTGGGGTTAGTCCACTTACATCCACTTCTATTTCCCTTGTAGTTGGAACAGTTCCAGTTGTAACTAATAGTTTGTAACCATCCTCATCAACATCCAGCTCATCGCCCTTCTTAATATCATACTTCAGAGCCCATTTTCTAGGCAAAGAAATCAATTGCGTGCTGTTTGCTATTTGTATAACTTTTCTCTTAATTCTAACCACCCTTGTTTAAAACTTATAAATTATAAATTGGTATAAAAATACCCCTTAGTCTTTGTTTGTATTTAAGGTTATTTTATCTTATTTATAAATTTTTCTTTTTTATATAAATATCAAATATTTTATAAAATTTAAGGATAAAGTATATAAAATTAGTGATATATCCAAATCAAAGAAAAAAAGTAAAATTTTAGATATGGGGTGAAAGTATGAACCAAAGAGACATTGAAAATTTTGAGAGTATGGATGAGCCCTCAGATAAGAAATCCAAAAGCCTTAGATTATATTACTTAGAAGATATGGCAGACGATTTAAAAGATAAGTAAGTGTATATCAATGATTGTAGAAACTGTTATTATTTATATGTTCTTGTTTTTATTGTTTAGGGTAATAAATCATTGATGTTTAATCAAAGAACTTATCACTTCTCCTGTACTCGATATCACTTCTTTCTAGAATATCAACAATTCTCTGCTTTTCCTTACCCAAGCCCTTCCAATCCAGTAAAACAAATCTTGCTTCTGGAATAGTTTTTTTCATTGCTTTTTTGATCAATTCTTCATTTAAATTCCCTAAATTATACTTTGGACATATATGCCCTACTCCAAAATTAGTTTTCAACATTGCTTTTGTTGCAACGTGGTTGTAATGGCTGCCCCCAATAACAAAAGTGCTTTCATAATCCTTGTTTTTATTGTTTATTGAAACATTTTTTTCATCATTATTTTTATTTATTGAATTATTCTCCATTGTACTCTTTTTTATCGCTTTAATTCCTGATTTTGCTATAATCTTCCCTGCATCTTTATTTTCCCACTCTTTTTCTGTGCTGCCTATCTCAACAAACAAAACAGGTTTTTCCAAGTAAGGCCCATGATGAGTTGCCTCCATTGTTACATCATAATCAGCATCATCAGAGTTTTTATTCAATTCATTAAGAATATTTTTTAGAAAAAAAGATGGAGCTGTGCATAATGTTTTTTCCCTCCCACCTTTCTCTGCCTTACCAAAATTACCGATTGGATGGCATGTCAAGCTTGGCCTGCCTTCAACAGCACTGTGCTTTGATATGAAAATAAACAAATCAGCATCTATTTTTCTATCAAGGTCATCTGTATAGATATGTTCAGAATTAATTGTATGAAGTTTTATTATATTATTGTCTATTGTAGTTTGAAAAATATTATTATTATCAAATTTCTCATCTAATCCATTGAAATCAAAATTATTGACGAGATTTTCCTTAATGTTAATGCTTGCTTTATCTTTTGAATATGAAATGATTGCTATGTTCATTAGAAAAAGGATTTAATTGTAATTTATAAAATCTACCCTTTCTTAAATAAGCAAATAAATAAGTATAAACATAAGTAATATTTTAATAAAACAAGAGTAAAAATCAAAAAATTTAAATATAAGTATTTTAATAAGAATAAAAATTAATAAAAATATAAGTAAAATGCCAACAGAATTCAAGAGAAAGCTTTACAAGAGAGGTTCTAGTTTTGAAACAACTATTCCTATGCCTTTATTGTTCGCTTTAGACAAAGACCGGAAATACAATGTAATCTTCTTATTTGATGCTGATACAAATAAATGGTACATCAAATTTGAACCAATAGAAAACAAATGAGGTGGTAATATGTACAGATTTACGAAGTTTTTAGGCTCATTAGAGCATTATGAATTAGTTAGATTAAAGCAGGAGCTGGAGAAAGGCACTTTAAATGTTGCAAAATCAATCCAGGAAAAGATAAAAGAGCATGAAAAGAAGCATGCAAGTTACTGCACAACCTGCTCTAACACTTTGGACCATTATAATTCAAACAACTATACAATCATTTTCGGTCCTGAAGACTTCAGGAAAAAAGCCTCTTTCTGCGGTTTAGACTGCCTAGAGTACTTCTTAATAAAGATAAAACAAATAAAAAAGGGTGAGAAAAATGCAGAAAAAATTGAGTAAACTCATTGAAAAAGAAATTTACAAGGCTAATTATGCCAAATTTATAGAAGGCATTACTTTTCAGCAGCTAAAAAGAATTTCTGTTGAAAAGGATTACCGCTTAAATTAAAGATGCATTATAAAAAAACAGAAGAAGTATTTAGGGAATTAAAGACAAGCAAACAGGGCTTGACAGAAAAAGAAGCAGACATTAGGCTAAAAAAATATGGTTATAATGAGATAAAGCAGACAAAAAAAATATCTCCAATAAAGATTTTTCTGGAGCAGTTCCATAACATTTTGATTTACATCCTAATAGCGGCTGTAATAATCTCGGTTTTTCTTGGGGAAAAAGAAGATGCAATAGTTATTGGCGTTATAGTTATTGCAAACGCAATAATAGGATTCAGGATTGAATATAAAGCTGAAAAATCAATTGAAGCCTTAAAAAAACTAGCTTCTCTAAAAGCAAAAGTTATGAGGGATGGAAAAGAAAAAGAGATAGATGCAAAATTATTGGTTCCTGGAGATATAATTATATTGGAAACGGGAGAGAAAATACCTGCTGATTCAAGATTACTGGAATTGATAAATTTGCAGACCCAGGAAGCAGCCTTAACAGGAGAGTCTTTACCGGTAAAAAAAGAGCTGAAAGTGCTGCCGGAAAAGACTTCTTTGGCTGACAGGATAAACATGATATTCTCCGGCACAATAATAACCAATGGCAAAGGAAAAGCCATTGTGACATCAACAGGGATGCAGAGCCAGATAGGAAAGATTGCAAAGATGATAGATGAAGCAGATGAAGAACCAACGCCGCTGCAGAAAAAGCTTGCAGTTTTGGGCAGAAGACTTGGCATCGCAACATTGATGATTGTATTTATAGTTTTCATAACAGGCGTACTGAAAGGAGAGCCTCTTCTGGAGTTTTTCATACTTGCAGTCGCGTTAGCAGTAGCAGGAATACCGGAAGGCCTGCCAATTGTAGTTACAATAGGCCTGTCAATAGGCGTCCAAAGGATGATAAAAAGAAATGCATTAGTGAGAAAACTTCCTTCTGTAGAGACATTAGGCTCAACCACAGTCATATGCACTGACAAGACTGGAACATTGACAAAAAATGAGATGACAGTTAAAAAAATCTACGCCAACGGGAAGATAATAGATGTGTCTGGATCCGGCTATGAAAAGAAAGGAGAATTTCTTCATGACAATAAAAAAATAAATATGAAGGAAATAAGCCTGCTGCTTAACATAGGGGCCTTGAACAATGATGCTGCTTTTGACAAAACAACCGTCATTGGAGACCCAACAGAAGCAGCTTTGATTGTAAGCGCGGAGAAATCAGGAATAAACAAGGAATCACTGCAAAAAAAATATCCAAGAAAAGATGAAATCTTATTTACTTCTGAAAGAAAAATAATGACAACCATGCACCGCATAAATGGAGAGAATTTAGCTTATGTCAAAGGCGCTCCGGAAATAATATTAAAATTATCCAATTCAATCTATGAGAACGGAAAAGTAAAGAAGCTGACAGAAAAAAGGAAAAAAGAAATCCTGGAAATCAATAAAAAATTTGCAAACAGCGCTTTAAGAGTTTTAGGTTTCGCATACAAGACCGTAATGGATAAGTCAAGAGCAGAAAAAAACCTCATCTTTGTAGGGCTGCAGGGAATGATGGATCCCCCAAGAGAAGAGGTAAAGCAGGCCATAACTAAATGCAAGCGTGCAGGAATTAAGGTTGTTGTAATAACAGGGGACAATGAAGTGACTGCAAAAGCAGTTGCACATGCAATAGGGATTGAAGGAAAATCAATCTCAGGACAGGTTCTAAGCAGAATGACAGAAAAACAGCTGGAAAAGCACGTTGAAGACATTTCAATATATGCTAGAGTGAATCCAGAGCATAAGAACAAGATTGTGGAAGCTTTAAAGAAAAAAGGCCATATTGTTGCGATGACCGGTGATGGCGTAAATGATGCTCCTGCCTTAAAAAAAGCAGACATTGGAGTTTCTATGGGTATAACAGGGACTGATGTTGCAAAAGAAGCTTCTGACATGGTATTGACAGATGATAACTTTGCATCCATTGTGAATGCTGTTGAAGAAGGCCGCGACATTTACGATAATATCAAGAAATTTGTGGAATATCTGTTGTCTTCAAACTTGGGAGAGATCCTGACAATATTCATTGCAGTTTTGATTGGCTTACCATTACCTTTAATAGCTATAATGATATTATGGATAAATTTAGCTACAGATGGATTGCCTGCTTTGGCACTAAGTGTTGACCCTTCTGATCCTGACATAATGGAACGAAAACCCAGGGGCAATAAAGAGCGCATAATTTCGAACCCAATAATAATAAGAATGCTTATTGTGGGGGTTACAATGATGATAGGCACATTAGCTGTCTTTAAATTATACAGTCCAGAAACAAATCTTGCATATGCACAGACAATGGCCTTTTCCACCTTGATGTTTTTCCAGATGTTTAACGTGCTAAACTGCCGTTCAGAATTTAACTCATTGTTTAAGGTAGGTCTATTTACAAATATGAGACTCTGGGGTGCAATCCTGATGTCAATAATAATGCAGGTTATTGTAATCCACACACCATTAAACACATTTTTCAAAACAATACCTTTATCATTGATGGACTGGGTCTATGTTATTTTGATTTCAAGCTCTGTTTTTGTTATTGTAGAAATTTATAAGTTTGTTGTGGTTAAGGTAAGACCTGATATAGTTGGTTAATTAATTATTTGGCTTATTTGATAAAAAACAATGTTAGATATACTTATTTGGATTGGAATTTTTGCAGTTAGCCTGTTTGTTTTAATCAAGGCTTCAAATTATTTTACAGACTCTGCTGAAAAAATAGGGTTATTTTTTGGCATGCCAATTTTCATTGTAGGAGTTACTATTGTAGCAATAGGAACCTCTATGCCAGAGCTCATCTCCTCAATTTTCGCTGTTTTAAACAAATCTTCAGAAATAGTTGTAGGCAATGTAGTTGGATCAAATATAGCAAATATATTTCTTGTCCTTGGCATTGCTGCTGTTATTGGCAAAAAATTAAAAATTGCTTATGAGCTTATTCATGTTGACCTGCCAATATTAGTAGGTTCGGCATTCTTGTTTACTGCAATGATTTGGGATGGTATTTTTACTTTGCCAGAGGCTTTGTTGTCAATTTCAGGCATTGTTATTTATTTCTTCTATATCACCAGTTCTGAAAAGGAACATAAAGATATTGAAATAAAGAAGGAAATGAGGGGAGAGCTTAAAGGCAGGAAGAAACTAGATGCAAAAACTGTTATTGTGCTTATTGCCAGCGCTGTTTTTATTTTTATTGGTGCAAAGTATACTGTCGAATCTGTTATTAGATTATCTAGTATATTCGGTCTGGGAAAAGAGATAATAGCTATAAGTGCTGTAGCTTTAGGCACATCATTGCCTGAGCTGGCAGTAAGCATTACAGCAGTAAGAAAAGGAAAGCATGAGATAGCAGTTGGAAACATATTGGGCTCAAGCATATTCAATACTTTTGCTGTTATGGGAGTGCCTGCCTTGTTTGGAGCTTTAATCATCCCTCCAAGCATACTTAGTTTTGGCTTGCCAATGATGATGGTAGCAACCTTATTGTTTTTCTTCATAACTTTGGGAAAAGAAGTCACAAGATGGGAAGGCTGGATGCTTTTATTATTTTACATATTCTTTATCGGAAAACTGTTTGGTTTGTTTTGAGTAAAACAAAACCAGAATTAGTTACAGAATTACTTTCAACAACACCATCTAAATAATCATTTCCACTACCAAAGTGGAAACCATTACTAAAAGGATTGTACCTGCTTAGATACTAGGTATTATTTTTACACCCCATTTTTTATAAAAAATATTCATTATTTAAAAAATTAATGGAATATTAAAGAAATTGTTATTCCTAATTTGAGGCAACTATATTTGTGTCAAACTCAACCACCAACAACACTCAACCTTTAAATACCCCTAACTTTTCTCAGGCATTATGGAACAAGATTTTTTCAGGGAAGTAATTGAATTAATAAAAAAGAAAAAACCCACAAAAAAACAGATTGCAGTAGAAAAGACAAGGCTATGCAGGAAATTTTGTTTAAAGAAAATCCCAAGAGATATAGATATTTTGCTCAATGCAGATATTAAAGACATTCCGAAAATAAGAAAATTTCTTCTTGCAAAGCCAACAAGAACTATTTCAGGCGTAGCAGTATGCGCAATAATGACAAAACCTCATCCCTGCCCTCATGGAAGATGCTCTTATTGTCCTGGAGGTGTTAATTCTGTTTTTGGCACTGTACCCCAATCTTATACTGGAAAAGAGCCTGCTACTAGAAGAGCAATAAGAAACAAATACAATGCTTATCTCCAGGTCATGAACCGGTTAGAGCAATATGTAGCCGCAGCTCATGTTCCTGATAAACTAGAGTTGATTATCATGGGGGGGACTTTTCCAAGCTGCTCAAAGGCTTATCAGGAAAGCTTCACAAAAAATGCATTGCAGGCAATGAATGACTTCTCATCCTTATTCATCAGCAAAAATAACAAATTGAATCTAATCAAATTCAAGGACTTTTTTGAGCTTCCAGGAGATATTGCAAATGAAAAAAGAACAAAAAGAATACACAAAAAACTCCTGAAAATAAAGAACAAAAAAACAAACCTTGAAGCAGAACAGATTAAAAATGAAAAAGCAGGCATAAGATGTGTTGGAATCACAATAGAGACAAAACCGGATTATGGAAAGTTAGAGCAGGGCAATGAGATGTTAAGGCTTGGCTGCACAAGAGTTGAACTGGGCATACAGACAGTATATGACAGAGTTCTTGAAAACATAAACCGGGGTCATTTAGTAAAAGATTCAATAGAATCCACAAGAATCCTTAAGGATTTAGGTTTTAAGATAAATTACCAGATTATGCCAGGTTTGCCGGGAGTTACAAAAAAACAAGATCTAAATGCCTTGAAAGCCTTGTTTAAAGATGAAAACTTCAAGCCGGATATGCTTAAGATATATCCATGCATGGTCCTGGAAGGCACCAGATTATTTCAGGAATACAAAAAAGGAAAATTTAAGCCATTAACAACAAAACAAGCGGCTGATTTAATAATTAAACTTAAAAAATTTATACCTGAGTATGTGAGGATTATGCGTGTTCAAAGAGACATACCTACTTTTATGACAGAAGCAGGCGTTGATAAAACAAACTTAAGGCAGTATGTTGAAAAATTATGTAAACAAAAAAATATCAAATGCAGATGCATAAGATGCAGGGAAGCAGGAATTAATATCATGAATAATAAAACAACAAATATCAACAAGATCCAGATAAAAATAATAGAATATGAAGCGTCAAAGGGAAAAGAGTTTTTCATAGCAGCAGAAGATAGAAAAAATGATATTTTAGTTGGTTATTGCAGATTAAGATTCCCCTCACAATTCTTAAGAAAAGAAATAACAAAAGATTCAGCATTAGTAAGGGAGATTCATATATACTCATCAGCAGTGCCAATAGGAAAAAAATCAGATGAAAGCTTCCAGCATAGGGGCATTGGAAAGAAACTGTTAAAAACAGCAGAAGAAATATCTTCAAAAAACAGAAAAGATAAAATAGTAGTAATTTCAGGCATAGGGGCAAGGCAATATTTTGCCAAGCTTGACTATAAAAAACAAGGCCCATATATGGTGAAAACAATTTAAAATGGTGTTAAATCCTGATTTAGGCGTTAAATTAATATTTATTTTAGGCATAGTTAACTTATTTAGTATTGTATTGATTTTTTTCTCATGCAGGTGTTTAGCCGGGCAAAAATTTACAAGCAGGATGATGCAGTATGCATGGTATAAAAAATTCTATGCTATGCATTGCTATTATTGGTGGATATTTATTATCTCAGTAATATTGCATACAGCACTTGCATTTTCAGCTTTTGGAAACCCCCTTTAATTTTAACAACATTTAAATTATAATTACTGTTTTCTTGCATTATGCCAGAAGAAATACCCGAAATAGGCGATATAATCTTATTGGATTTACAAGTGGATAGGTTATATTTTGGAAATAGAACAATTGGAGTAATTAATTTAGCATCTATAATTAAAGGAATTGATCATAATGATACATTTCCTGCATTTCCGGTAAGCGAGGTAGAAGAGGGCGTATACGAAAGTATGGATCCTAGGATTGGATGAAGTCATCGAGCAGCAGCCCATTACATCGAAGATAGGTTATTACCAGTTATCTTAAATGGGAGAGGACCTTCATTAGAGGGCGATAAAACTCCTGTTGAAGATTTGGAAATTCATGATTATTAATCAGCGTTAGATTAGAAACAAAAAACTGATTCCCTATACAGAGTTATTTAAAATGCCAACAGAAATGCCAGATTCAGAAGAAATTGAATTCAAGGAGAAATTCATTGAAAGATATGAAAAACTAACAGACTTTAAAGAATTTAAAAAATATTCATTATCTTTCTTAAGGAGGTCAATAAGAGTTAACACATTAAAAATATCCCTAGACGAATTAAAGAAAAGACTGGAGAAAAACTGGAATTTAGAAGAAATACCATGGTGCAAAGATGGTTTTTACATTGAGCACATAAAAAAAGAAAGAAGAGATATAGGAAATCTAATAGAGCATTCTTTGGGCTA
>Ga0208642_1000350_pt1 | contig 25376 bp, 22 predicted proteins | sample ETN02SmetaG_4_FD_185790 | JGI IMG/M metagenome (GOLD analysis project Ga0208642, IMG submission 185790) | Marine microbial and viral communities from oxygen minimum zone, Eastern Pacific Ocean - ETNP2014F10-02SV251 (SPAdes) (version 2) | ecosystem: Environmental > Aquatic > Marine > Oceanic ...
AATCATTGATGTTCGCAAAACATTACCATTCAAAGACAATTCTATAGAAGGTGTTTACTCACATATGCTTTATTGTATGGCATTGACGATGTCAGATCTTGAAAGTTTAAACAAAGAAATACATAGAATATTAAAACCCGGCGGCATAAATATTTATACAGTTCGACATACAGAGGATGGAGATTATAAAAAAGGAATACATAGAGGAGAGGATATGTATGAAAATGATGGGTTTATTGTTCATTTTTTTTCGAAAAATAAAATCAATAGCTTATTGGATGGTTTTATGAATTTAGAAATAACAAGTTTTGAAGAAGGCAGTTTTCCTAGAAAATTATATTTTGTAACAAGTAAAAAATTGTAATTTAAAATCCTTTATATTTTTTCAGCGATACTTCAGCTAATAACAAATTCGGGTCAATAAAAACCTTAGATTTTTTAATATTTTTAAAAGATTTATAAGCAAATATTGCTATTGGTAATTCAGTGCATCCAAGGATTATTTTCTTACACTTATTTTTTATTAAGTAGTTTACAGCAGGTCTTATAACTTTTTCAGCTTCTTTAATTTTTCCCATTTTTACGAATTTTATTGATTTATTTACATAATTTTTTTGTAATAATTTTTTTGGACTGACTAAATTAAAATCTTTATCAAAATATTTATTATAAACTTTGGTTTTTAATGTTGCTTCCGTGCAAAGAATTCCTATTTTTGAATTTTTTTTGCAAGTTTTTTTTGTATGTTTATAAACTTCTTTAGGCATACTTATTAATGGAATTTTAATTTTCTTTTGAATATCTTCATGCCAATAGTGTGCGGTATTACACGGCATAACAATAAATTTGCACTTATTTTTTTGTAACATTTTACAACCCTCAACAAGACCCTTTAATACATTGTAATATTTTTTTAAATTTTCAGGTCTTCTGGGAGTATTGGATTTATTATAGAGCACAAACATTGGATATTGTTGATCTAATTTTCCCTTGTTAAGTTTTGCTAATTTGTTGCAAAAATCTAACCCTGCTTGTGTTCCCATTCCACCTAAAATACCAATCATAATGCTTAGTTTTTGATTTTTGTTTTAATCATCGATGTATACACCTATATTTTAAAAATATTTATGCAAGAAATTTATGTAGATGATATTGGAACAGGATTTCCCCTAGTTTTAGTTCATGGTTATTTAGGCTCATCTGAAATGTGGACTTTACAAAAAGAATATTTAAGTAAACATTTTAGAATTATTGCTCCTGCTATACCAGGTTTTGGTGAAAGCTATAAAGTTAAATCTGTTAACAGTATTAATAAAATGGCAAAATCAGTACTTCAATGTTTGGATGATAAAAAAATAAATGAATTTCATTTAATGGGCCACTCAATGGGAGGTATGATTGTTCAAGAAATGGCCAGCATTTCACCAGAAAGAATAAATAAATTAATTTGTTTTGCAACAGGCTCAATTGGAAATATTCCTGATAGATTTGAAAGTATAGATGTTTCAATTGAAAGGTTAAAAAAAGAAGGGATAAAAGAAACTGTAAAACGAATACCTCCAAAATGGTTTGTAGAAGGAAATAATTCAAAATATTTTTATCTATGTGAAAATGCTGCTAAAGAAACAACCGAAGAAACAGCGCACAATGCTCTTAATGCTATGAAAAATTGGAACGGTTTTGACAATTTAAAAAATATTAAAAATCAAACGTTGATAATTTGGGGCGATAAGGATGTTTCTTATAATTTTGAACAAGTTGATGCACTGAACAAAAATATTTCAAATAGTAAGCTTGAAATATTTAAAGAGTGTTGTCACAATGTTCATCTTGAGCAACCAAAAAAATTCAATGAAACTGTAAAAAATTTTCTAGAATAATTTTGATTTAGAGTATAGAAAATTAAATGAATAAAAATCTTTGGATATTGACCTTGAGTCAAGTTTTTGGATTTACAGCAGCAACTATTACAGTTTTTTTAAGTGGAATTATTGGGTCACAAATTGCATCTATAAAGTCTTTAGCTACATTGCCTACAGCTTTATATGTTGTTGGTACTGCAATTTTTACTATTTTAGCAGCAAGAATTATGAGCAAAATAGGCCGAAGGTTAGGTTTTATTTTTGCAGCTTTAGGAAGTTCAATGGCTTCTTTGTTAGGTGCTTTTGCTATCAGCCAACAAAACTTTATTTTATTTTGTATCTCATGTTTAATTCTTGGTATGGGGGCGGCATTTAATCATCAATATCGTTTTGCAGCAGCAGAAAGTGTAGAAAAAGAAAAAGCACCAAAGGCTATTTCTATTTTAATGTTAGCAGGTATTGTTTCGGCTTTTTTAGGAATAACATCAGCAAATTATACAAAAAATCTAATCCCTGATTATTTATATGTTGGTTCTTATCTTATGCTTGCAGCATTTACCTTTATACCAGCAATATTATTATTTTTTTACAAAAATGATGAAAAAGCAAAAATAGATTTAAATAATACAAATACTGGAAGAAGATTATTTGAAATAATTTTTCAACCAAGATTTTTGCAAGCAGTAATTGCTTCTGCATTTGCTTATGCCGTAATGTCATTTTTAATGACTGCTACACCCCTAAGTATGCATGTGATGGAAAAAATGAGTTTAGAAAAAACAGGTCTTGTTCTTCAACTTCATGTAGCTGCCATGTTTCTTCCATCATTAATTACAGGAAATTTAATTAAAAAGTTTGGCCATAGCAATATAATGTATATGGGAGTTTTAATGCTTGTTGTAACAATAGTTTTAAGTTTATTTGAACAATCATATGCAAATTATATGGTGGCTCTTATATTTTTAGGATTCGGATGGAATTTTTTATTTATTTCTGGAACTAGTTTAGTTGTTTTAACATACAAAGAAGAAGAAAAATTTAAAGCACAAGGAATTAATGATTTAATTGTATTTACTACAATGGCATTAGCAAGTTTATCGGCAGGTATAGTGCTGAGTTTAACTAGTTGGACAACTATGAACTTAGTATGTATTCCATTTTTAGTTTTAATAATTTATTCGATTTTTAGAGCAGACATATTAAGTAAAAAAGATTAATCTTTGATTATTTTGAGTAACCATATTTTTTCAACCTAACATCTCCGGTTCTAGCATGAGCTTCCATTCCTTCATATCTTGAAAGTCTTGCAGCTGCAGCACCAACCAATTCCGTAGATTCTTTTGTCATTCTTTGAAAACTTAATGTTTTAATAAATTTACCAACGAATAAACCACCTGTATATCTACCCGCACCTTTTGTAGGTAGTATATGATTTGTACCTGAGCACTTATCACCATAAGCTACTGTTGTTTCTTCTCCTACAAATAATGAGCCATAATTTTTTAACCTTTTATGAAACCATTCTAGATTTTTTGTTTGTACTTCTAAATGTTCTGGCGCATATTCATCACTTATAGATGACATTTCTTCATCAGTGTCACAAAGAATAACTTCGCCATAATCTTTCCATGCGGCCTTAGCGTTTGTTCTTGGTAACTCTGGTAATTCAGCAATTAATTCTGGAACTCTTTTCATAACTTTTTCTGCCAAATCTTTACTAGTTGTAAATAACCAAGCAGGAGAGTTATAACCATGTTCAGCTTGACCAACTAAATCGACGGCTACAATTTCAGCATCAGCATTTTGATCTGCTATAATTGCTATTTCTGTTGGTCCTGCAAAAAGATCAATACCAACTTTACCAAATAAAATTCTTTTTGCTTCAGCCACAAATTGATTACCGGGGCCAACCAAAATATCTGCAGGTGCACTTCCAAATAAACCATTGGTCATAGCTGCTATAGCTTGAACACCACCAAGGTTCAAGATTAAGTCAGCCCCACAAAGATCAGCCGTATAAACAATAGTTGGATGAACACCAATTTCTGGTTTAGGAGAGCTACATACAATTATATTTTTAACTCCAGCAACTTTAGCAGTTGTTACACTCATTACAGCAGAAGCAATATGAGCATATCTACCTGCTGGAACATAACACCCAGCTGTATTAATAGGTATTAGTTTTTGTCCTGCATATAAACCTTTTGATAACTCTACCTCAAAATCTTGACCATAATTTTTTAATTGCGCTTCAGCAAATTTTCTTACTCTTTCATGAGAAAACTGAACATCGTCTTTTGTTTTTTGATCCAATTTTTTTTTTATTTCTTCAATTCTTTCTTTAGATACAATTATATCTCCTTCATATTTGTCGAATTTTTTTGTTAGCTCTATACAACCTTCCTCTTTATTCTTTTCGATATCTTTAAGTATATTTTCAACAATTTCTCTTGTTTTAGTATCATCTGTTGATGAAGTTTTTGGTGATTTTTTTAAATATTGAATTGGCATTATTTTCTCTTCTTTTTTTGAAACGTATTTAAATGATTAATATATTATTTTCAACTTTGAATTAATCTAGAGCTACTACAGCTGCTGCTATTGAAGCTAATCTTGCAGTAGCATCATCAGATCTACTAGTTATTACTACTGGTACTTTGCCTCCAACAACCACACCTGCAGCACATGCACCCATAAAATAAATCATCATTTTAACTAATGCATTTCCCGTTTCGACATTTGGTACCAAAAGAACATCTGCATCACCTGCCACTTCGTTTTTTATTCCCTTAATACCAGCTGATTTTTTAGAAATGCTATTATCAAATGCTAAAGGTCCAAATATATCAGCATTAAAAGATTCTTTTTTTGCAAGTTCTGTAATTTCTTTAGCATCAATTGAACTTTGCATACTATCTAAGACTTCTTCAGTTGCAGATAATACTGAAATTTTTGGTCTTGGTATATTTATTCGATGACAAAAATCTATAGCATTTCTTAATATATGCATTTTTGTTTTTACATTTGGATTAACATTTAGCGCTCCATCTGTAATTATTAATGGTTTATCATCTTTTTCTAAAGTCATGTGCCAAATGTGACTGAGTCTGGTTTTTCCAATTAAGCCATACTTTCTTTTAAAAACTTCTTTAACCAAAATATCTGTATGAATATGCCCTTTAACAATTATCCTAATCTTACCATCGGCAGCTAATTTTGAAGCAACTTTAGCCGTATCATTTTCTGTTGTTTCATTAATAATTTCAAAATTTGATAAATCAAATTTAAGATCTTCAGCACATTTTTTTATTTCATTTTCATCACCTATAAATACTGGTGATATCAAATTCTCTTTAACAGCATCCATAACAGATAACATTGGAAGTGTTTTTCCAGCGTTTACAATTGCTGCTTTAACACCTTTTTTTTGATGTGCTATATCAAGCAGACTTATTGGACAAACTGTTGATTTATCTGAAAGCATTGAATTTTTTATTATTAGATCTAATATTTATAATAATTATTAATTGCAACTTATTTTTAATGATAATTTTAAAAAATAGGTTAATTTTAGATTAATATAGTCGGATATATAAATGGAAATTGTAACAAAGATAGCCCCAATAGCTTTAGCATTGATTATGCTTGGACTTGGTCTTGGTTTGACAACACAAGATTTTACAAGAGTAATAAAAAATCCTAAAGATTTTATAATAGGACTAATTTGCCAATTAATTATTTTACCAATAATTGCCTATATATTAATTTTAGTTTTTAAAACTCCAATAGAATTAGCTCTTGGAGTTATGATAATTGCAGCTGCCCCTGGAGGCGTAACATCGAATGTAATGACTAAGTTTGCAAAGGGAGATGTTGCTTTATCAGTATCATTAACTGCAGTTATAAGTTTAATAAGTATAATTTCAGTTCCTTTTATTATTTTTAAATCAGCTAATCTTTTAGGAGTTTCAAATATTTCTCAAGAAATAACATTAACAGGAGTAGCTTTAAAAATGGCAGGAGTTGTTACTGTTCCAGTTTTAATTGGAATGATTATTAGAAGGTTTTCTGAAAAATTTGTATCTGCAAATATTAACATTATCGAAAAAATAACTGGAATATTGTTTTTAATAGTATTTGCAGCAATATGGATAGAAGAAAGAGAAAACATTTTATCTTATTTAGCTCAAGCTGGAATAATAGTTTTAACTCTCAACATAGTTATGATGTTAATTGCATACTTTGTTGCCAAAAGTTTTGCTACTGGCATTAAGCAAACAAAATGTATTGCTTTAGAATGTGGTTTGCAAAATGGTACTTTGGCAGTTTTTGTTGCAACGCAAATATTTAGTGATGTTATTTATATTATTCCAACAGCAGCTTATGCTCTTATTATGTACATAACAGGCTTTATGTTTATGTATATTTTAAAAAATTCTAATTAGCATTTTCTCACATTGTAATTTTTCTTAATATTAGGCTCAATATGAACACTTTGTTTAATAAAAAACCTATTTTGATGATCATTAGAATTGAGAAAAACAATAAATTCTGTCTTAAATGTTATTTATACAAATTATATATGAGTACAGAAAAATTAATTAACGAAAATTCAAAAATTTTAACAAATACAAAATTCGACCCTAATGGATCAGAGAAGAAGTTTTCTGATCCTCAAATCTCTAACTTAAATCTTAACAAGGTAAAAAATAATATTTTAAAAAAAAATAAAATAAAAACTTGCATAAACACCTTACAAGAAACACTTAGAAAAAAAGAAGTTAAAAAACAATTCGAAAACAGAATTCTATATGGCCTGTTTATTTCAGTGGTAGCAGTTCTGTTTTACGTATCTACCTAGTAAAATTAATAATAATAAATTACAATTTAGATACTAATATATCTATATCTCTGCTTATATTTTCAGGTATTTGTATTTCTTTATTAGAATTTTTTTTGTAGCGATTAAACTTATTTTGACCTGGGTATAATATTTCTTTTACACCTTTGATTTTTGGTAATTTTTTTATTCTTTTAATATTTTCTTTTATTCTTTGATTGTAGTTACCAACAAATATGTTGGGTTTGATTACTATAAAAAGATGACCAATATTTTGAGGACCAGTAAAGTCATCAAAAGGATCTTTAACTTTTCCTCCATGATTTCCTCCTGTTAACACACCACTCAAAATATCTACCATCCAAGCAAATCCCGATCCTCTAAAACCTGCAATTGGTAACTGAACTCCTTTTAAAGCTTTTTTTGCATCAGTTGTTGGATTTCCAAATTTATCAAGAGCCACACCTTCAGGAATTTTTTTTCCAGTTTTTGCGGCAACTCTAATCTTTCCTCTATTTATCATTGAAACAGAACTATCTAATATGAAGGGTATTTTGGATGAAGTTGGTGTTCCAAAACAAATTGGATTTGTGCCAAATAAAGTTTTTAATGCGCCGTGAGGAGCAATAGCAGGTGGAGCATTAGTAAAAACTAATGCCATAAGATTTTTTTTTACTGCTTGTTCTGCATAATAACCTGACAAACCATAGTGACCACTATTTTTAATTCCTACTAAACCAAAACCAGTTTTCTTTGCATTTTTTATTGCATTTTTTATTCCAATATCTGCGGCCACAAAACCGATGCTATTATTTGCATCTATGTGAGTAATTGATTGTGAAATTTTTTTAATTTTTATTTTGGGTTTTGGATTAATTACTTTTTTGTTAATTCTATCACAGTACATTTTTAATCTAGACAAACCATGAGAAGGTGCACCAACTAGTTCTGCATTTATTATTGCTTCAGAACAAATTATAGCATGTTTTTTTTTTAACTTATGTTTTAAAAAAATATCAGTAATTAATTTTTTTAATTTATTTTTTTTCATTTTTAATTATTTTATATTTTTTTAAAAAAGGATTTAATATCTTTAATTAATAGCCCAGGTTCTTCTAAGGCTGCGAAATGACCTCCTCTAGGCATTTTTGTCCATCTCGTAACATTAAATATTCTATTAACATAAGATTTAGGCGGCCATTTAGACATTTCTTTTGGGAATTCGGCAATGGCGGTAGGAACTTTTATTTTTTTAAAGTTTTTTGGAAAACATCTTCCTCCTTCTTCTCTTCTACCAAAATAAATCCATGAAGATGTATTAAAACTGTTAGATAAAATATAAATCATAATATTGGTTAATAATAAATCTTTTGAGTATACACTTTCTATATTATTTTTTTTTAGATCAGACCAAGAGAAGAATTTTTCTAATATCCAAGCAGCAGTACCAACTGGACTATCAATCATAGCATAACTTAATGACTGAGGTTTGGTGGCTTGTTGTGTTCTGTAGCCATCTTGCATAATTTGGTCTTTTGCAAATTTGATAGCCCATTTTTTTTCTTTATTAGTTCTAGGGCCTCTAGGGTGACGCATAGTTAAGCAGTTAATATGAATAGCCTTACAGTTTTTACCATGATCATAAGCTAACCAATTTGATATAGTAGCTCCCCAATCACCACCTTGGGCAAAATAATTCTTATATTTAAGGTTATTTGTCATAAATTTATTTATTATTTTTGCCATTTTTCTTGGGCCAATTGGGCTTTTAGTAGAGGATGAAAACCCAAATCCTGGCAGAGAAGGCACAACAACATCGAAACCGTCTTCCTTTTTTCCACCAAATTTTTCTGGGTGCGCAAGTCTTGGGATCAATTTAAAAAACTCAACAACACTTCCGGGCCAACCATGCAATAACAACAAAGGTTTTGATTTTGGATTACTACTTTTTTCTTTAATGAAATGAATTTTTACACCATTTACATTAGTAACATAGTTAGAAAAACTGTTAATTTTATCTTCTTGTTTTTTCCAATTAAATTTAGTGCACCAATATTTTGAAATTTTTTTTAAGTAATTATAATTTGTGCCATGGGTCCAACCATGAATATTTTCAATGTTGTTCCAAGGGTATTTTTTTACTTTTTTGTAGATTTCATTAAGTGTTTTTTGTGAAACACTTAATTTAAATGGTCTAATCATTTAGCTATGACTAACCCAAATAGTCTTAGTTTGTAAATACTGATTTAGTGCTTCTGTACCTTGATCTCTGCTTAATGAACCAGATTGTTTATATCCTCCAAATGGGGTTTTAATATCACCTTCCGAAAAAGTATTAACTGATACAGTTCCACAAGGTAAGCTTTTAGCAAGATAGAAAGCTTTGTTAATGTCTTGTGTAAACACACTTGCGTGCAGACCATATTTTGAATTTTTTGCAATCTTTAAAGCTTCATCTTCATTTTTAACTGTTATTATTCCAAGAACAGGTCCAAAAATTTCATCCTGAGCAATTGTCATATTTTCTTTAACATCATCAAATAATGTGGGTTTTGCAAAAAAACCTTTTTGATTTGGATCTGATACACCTCCATGTAAAACTTTTGCTCCTTCATCGATACCTTTTTGAATATAACTATCAACTTTTTGTAAATGTTTTTTAGAAATCATAGAACCCATATTGTTTTCTAAATTTAATGGATCTCCAACTTTCAAACTTTCTACTCTTTTTGAAACTTTGTCTAAAAATTCATCTTTAATTTTAGAGTGAATTATTTGTCTCATATTTGCAGAACAATTTTGTCCACCATTCCAAAAGGCTGAATTGATTGCATTATCTATAAGATCGTCAGTTATTTTAGCGTCATCTAAAACTATAAATGGACTTTTTCCTCCCATTTCTAGTCCTACTGTTTTTAAATTACTTTCACCTGAGTATTTCATGAAATATCCACCAACTTCTGTTGAACCAGTAAAAGAAACTGCATCAACATCATTATGTCTTCCAAGAGCTTCGCCTACATCTCCGTAACCTGGCAAAACATTAAGCACTCCATCGGGTATTCCAGCTTCAGAAGCTGTTTTCGCAACCTTAATTGCTGTTAAAGGTGTGTCTTCGGCGGGTTTAATTATTACAGAACAACCTGTGGCAAGAGCTGGAGCCATTTTCCAAACGGCCATCATTAAAGGAAAGTTCCAAGGAACAATTCCAGCAACGACACCAATAGGTTCTTTGACTATCAAACTAGTAATCGAGGGGTCAGTTGGACCGACTTTTCCAAAAACTTTATCGATTAGTTCACCATACCATTGAAAATGCATTGGAGCATCATTAGCAACTTCATTTATACAATCGACAATTAATTTTCCAGTATCAACACATTCTAAAACAGAGTTTTCTTCACCTTGTTCACTTAATAATTTTGCAAATTTAATTAAAACTTCTTTTCTATGTTCTGGAGTGGATCTAGACCAAATACCGCTTTCAAATGCGTTTCTTGAAACTTTAACTGCTAAATCAACATCTTTATTATTGCATTTGGCCACAGAACAAAGAGTTTCATTTGTAGCAGGATTGATGGTTTCAAACTTTTCTCCATTTATTGCATCAACATATTTTCCATTTATATAAGCTCTCCCTTCAAATTTTAGTTTGTTCGCAATTAATTTATATTTTTCTGTACTCATTATATTGATTCAACCTATACGATATTTTTCTTTAAATTATAAATGCTAATTGATTAATATCAATTACAGTTAATGACATTATATTTAAATAAACATATAATAATTTGTCTAATGATCAATAAATTAAACTTAAAAAAATTAATTTTTTTCCCAGGCTTAATAAATATTCAAATAAATTACATCAATATCACAAAAATTTTCCTTATAGCGTTTGCTATAGTTTTCTTTGGATTATCATTTTCAGAAGCTAAAAAAAAAGAAAAAGAAGAAGAGAAAGACTGTTTATATTGTAATAAATATGAAAAGTTAAAAGAATGGCCAGAAAGTGAAAGACCAGAAGCATTTATTTACGAAGAAGTAGATTATCCAAAAGAAATGTTTCATAAACAAAATAAAACAAGCAAATTAAGACAAGGAGAATCTGGAAAAAAAGTTTATGCAAGATTTGTAAAAGGAAAAGGTCAACTTAATAAATATCAACATTTAATGATAAGAGATATGGCATACTTTGAAGCTTTATTTAATGAAATGTTAAACGATAAAAATGCAAGTGTTGAAACTTTAGAAGGACTTAAAAAAGGTAGAGAAGCAATGAGAATGAGTCTTCAAATATCTCCTAAAGCAAAAACTTCAGAGGCTGTATTAAAGTTTTGGGCAACCGGAAAAATGCTAAAACTAGCGCATAAAAAAAATAAAAAGAAAAAGAAAAAAAAAGCTAAAATTGATCCAGAAATATCACAAAGAGCAGCAGTGCTTGCTAATATGAAAAAACAAATAGCAACCGCAAAAGTTAATGCTCAAAGAGCTGCTACAATAGAGGCTCAAAAACAAATAGAGACAACCAAATGATGTATAAAAAAATTGTATTTAAAATTATATTTTTGTTAATATTATTTTCTCATCAATTAGTTAACGCAAATGATATTGGCGCAATGTCTGATATTTCAGAAGCGGCTGGTAATTCCGCACAGGCTGCCGCCGATCAGTTGGCCAGCGACACTGGGAAAGTTGCTGCAAATATTGCTGGAGCAGCAGGAGCTCTTGGTGAAGCAAAATCTGATATTGGAAAAGCATTAGATACATCAATTGCTCAAGCAGAAACAGCAATGGCTTTTGCACAAGAAAGTTTGGCTAAAGGAGACATAACTTCTGCGGTTCAAGCTATGTCAATGGTTGAAGGTGTAACAGATATGGCATTAGGAGCAATTCCAGATCCAAACGCTCTTGATATGGGAGGAATAGATTTTGGAAAAGAATTTTCACCAGAAGAAATGGCAGCATTATCAAGTATAGCTGGACAAATGGGTGCTGGAAAAGTTGTGGCAATGCAAAAATTAGCTGGTCAAATGAGCGCTGTAGAAAATGCGGGTTTTGATTCTAAAGGAATGATGGGAGCTTTGGACAATCAAGGTATAGGAATTGGTACTGCCATGAAAGGATTAGCAACATCAGGAATGGTTGACATGAAATCGGTTATGGGAGCTGAAACTTTTGATATGGGAGCTTTTGATCCCGCTGGTTTTGCCTCTATGAATGTTGCAGAAATGGGAATGAACCCAGCAATGATGGCTGGAGCTTTAGAAGCCTTACCTGTCGGAGCGGCAACTGCTGCATTAGAAACATTAGCAGCAAACCCAGAAGCTATGGGTAAAATGGGTCAAACCATGACAGGAGCAATAGTAGCAACTATGAGCGCTAAAGGCATGGGTGAAGACATGATGAAAAGCATGGAAGGTAGCATTGGAATGCAAGGCATGGCAGGAATGGCTGAAGGAATGAAGGGAATTGAAGGTATGAAGGAAATAGGAAAAGCCATGGCAGATATGGGAATGGAAAATATGGCAAAAAGTTTATCAACTGCATTTGCAAATCCAGACGTAGGTATTGCTGGAGCAATGTCAGGTACGGTAGGAATGATAAGCCAAGCTATTTCAGGAAAAGCTCCTACAGCAAAAAATGCAATTGCTCAAGGAGCAGAAATGAAAGATTCATTTGCTGCGAAAATGGGAGAAACTGGACCCCAAGCTCTTGAAATGCCTGACAATATTAGTGAATCTGGAATGATGATGGGAGCTATGATTATGGCAAAACCTTCATTAGCCGGAGGTTTGCCAGGAGCAATGGCGCCACCTGATGGTATGACAGCTGCAGCAATGGGAAATGTATTAGGAGATAATGCGACATCACCACAAGGTATGACTGGTATGACCGGAGTGATGGGAGGCATGGGTAAAGCTGAAATGGGACAGGCCATGTCAGGAATGACAGGAATGGAAGCTGGTACAATGGATAAATTAGGAATGGCAGAAATGGCAGCTCAAACAGGAATGACACCAGGAATGGTAGCAAGCATGGGAGCTGCAGGAATGGCTGGAATGGATATAACCTCAGTTATGTCGTCCAACGTTGCTGGAATGGGAAGCAAAGCTGTTCAAGGTATAGCCAACATGGCAAAAGGTGGAGATATGTCAGCTGGTATGATGGGCGACATGATGGAAGTAGGTTTAGTTAATCAAGGCACAATGGCTGCGATGGGAGCAAAAGGAATGGAAGGTTTAAGTGGCGCTATGGGAATGGAAGGTGGCGACATGGGATTAGCAGCAATGAGTGGTGGTATGGTTGGAATGGGCAAAATGGATTTGAATGCTGAAATGAATCCAGAGATGGCTGCAAGTATGGGAATAGCAGCAGGTCCAGAAGGAGCTAAACTAGGAGATATTATGGGACCAGGTGCAAAACCTGACGGAATGGAAGGTAAATTGGGTGATATGGGACCAATGGAAGGTGGAATGAATTTAGGACAAGTATCTGCAGCAATGGGTACAGGTATAGATCCAGGAGCAGCAATGGGATCAGTAGCCAAAGGTGCGATGGCAGCTAATGAAGCTGGAGCAGGTTTAGCAGGTGCAGCAATGGGATCAGCGATGTCTGCTCAAGGTGCGGCAGCTTCAGCAATGGGCTCTCATGCAATGGGAGCAGCTATGGGAGTCGGTGGCATGGGAGAAGGTGCCATGGGTGAAGCCATGGGTGGAGCTATGAAAGAAGGTATGGGCGGCGCTATGGGCGGCGCTATGGCAGGCGCTATGGCAGGCGGACCTGCAGGACCAGGAATGGGTGATGCAATGGGCGGTATGGGCGATCCAGGAGGAGCTATGGGTGGTCAAGGTGGTGCCTTAGGCGGAGCCATGGGCGATCCAGGTGGTGCCTTAGGTGGCGCTATGGGTGGAGCCATGGGCGGTGTTGGTGAAGCTCTTGGTGGAGCTTTAGGAGGAGGACCAGGGGACCCAGGAGCCGGAGGAGCATTAGGTGATGCTATGGGCGGTCCAGGAGGACCAGGAGACCCAGGACAACCAGGACCAGGTACACCAGGCGAACCAGGACCAGGACCTGATCCAAAATAAAATACCCAAAGAGATGAGAACAATAAAAAAATATTTTTTTATTTTTTTATTTTTTATTTTTTCTATTAATTTTTCTTTTGCTGAATCTAGATTTGGCGAATTAACAGAAATGTTTGATGAAAGAATGAGAGGTAAAGACAACCAATGGGTTAGACCTCATCCAGGACCATTTGTATGGAATAAAATAGAAAATAAACAAGGAAATTTTTCTTGGGAGGAGGCAGACGAATATGTTGTTTATGCTCAAAATCATAATCAAACAATTATAGCAACTATTTGGCCTTATTCTAATTGGGAACAAAAATCATGTAAAAGAAAAAAAGGCAGAAGCCCTTTTGGAAAACATTTTTCTAAATATTTGAGCAAACCTTGCTCAATGGATAACTATAAAACTTTCCTTTTGGCTTTAATAGATCGATATGATGGTGATGGATCTAATGATATGCCAAGTTTAACCAAACCTATAATTTATTGGGAAATAATGAATGAACCTGAATACAAAATGTTTTTTAGAGGTAAAGAAGATGAATTTGTTGAAATTTTTAACTTTTCATCAAAAACAATTAAAAAGAAACAAAAAGACTCCGTAATTGTTATGGCAGGTGCCGCTGGAATGTTTCCTGAAAATGAAAAGTTTTGGAAATCTGCACTACCTAAAATAAAAGATAATTTTGATATAGCAAATATTCACCACATAAGTACACCCGAAGGTAAATGTGACAAAGAATTTTGGGTAGATGAATTTTCTGGTTTGTTAAAAAAATTAAAAATAAATAAACCTATATGGCTTACAGAAGCTATGACTGGAAAATGTAAAGTTATTCCCACTTATGTTAAAGCTTTTGCAAATGGAGCGGAAATAATAATTGATGTAGGTGTTAATGCGCCTGGTATGAAAATGAGCAAAAAAAGTAGAAAAAAATTAAATGAATTTATAAGCGATTATGATGGTTTTGAATCAATAAAACTTATTTCTAAAAAGAAAGCTGAATTTAAATTTAAAGACGGTTCTTCCAAAACATTAGATTTTTAATAAATAATAATTAACCTTTACCTCTCCAAGGTATTGTTTTGTCTATTATTTTTCTAAGAGTAACATCAAATAAAAGCCCAAGCATACCCATTACAAATATAGTTATCCAAATAACTTCATATTGAAAATATTTTTTAGCAACGTTTTCTACAAAACCAATACCTGTAGTTCCTGCTAAAAATTCAGCTGCAACTAATGTTCCCCAACACATACCAATAGCAACTCTTACTCCAGTTAATATTTCTGGTAGTGAATTTGGAAATATAACATATCTTAGAATTTGCCATCTTGAAGCACCTAAAGAGTGTGATGCATGAATCTTTGATAATTGAGTACCTGATGCTCCAGCTCTTGCTGAAATAATCATAATTGAAAATGATACCATGAATAATAAGAATATTTTTCCAACATTATCAATTCCAAGAACAGAAATAATTAATGGAGCCCAAGCAAGTGGAGGCACTGGTCTATATAGTTCAATTAATGGATCAAAAAAACCTTTAGCAAATCTATTTAGACCCATAAACAAACCTAGAGGAACACCAAAAATTATTCCAAGGACTAATCCTAAAAATACTCTTAAAAACGAGTCCCATATATGACCCGAGGGGATAGGTATTTTAAATAATTTAAATTCACCTGTCGCAATATTTAAAACTTTACTTTTAAAGTTAGGTTCTACTTTACCAGCATCATTGTGAACTGGATATTTTCCAGGGATAATATCAGCTATCCAATCTGGGAGAATAAAGCCAATTATTTGACTTACATCCATCATTTCATACCAAATCAATGGAATATTTTTAAATCCTACGCTTGGTTTTAATAAAAGAATAAATTTATTTAAAGTATCGGAAGGTTTAGGCAACCATCTACCAGAACCTTGTTCAGAACAACTAGGGCCACTTGAAACAATAGTTCCAGAAGGGAATAATAAAATATCGACATATCTTAAATGTCCTTGCTCTTTTTTTTGAACTTGATCAAATTTTAAAATTGATTTTTGCAAGCCATCTAAAGTTTGAGGAGGGAAAATACTTGCATATTCAATTCTTCTTGCAATTTTAAGAACATCTTTTGCTAAAGCAGAAGCAATTTCTTGTGTATCATCTAACTCAGATCTATATTTTTTAATTTCATCTTTAATTTCTTTAAATGCATTTTTATATTTAGGATTGTGATTTCTTAGTTTGAAGAATTCATCGCTAATTATTTTTAATTCTTTTGCGGCAGCTTCAAATTTTAATCCCTTTTTGGTTTTAGGAATAATAGGAATCTCTACCGTTTGTTCTACTGCAGTTCCTGAAGCACCCCATTCACCTTCTTTTTTTGCTTCTTCAATTCTTTTACTTTCTTCTTCGGCAGTCTCTCCTGGATAATTTATTTTTTGGAATTCTTTTGTTAACTGGTTAATTTTATTAGTTAATTCATTAATCTTAATTTTATTTTCATTCTCTAAGAGTTTTTCATTTGTTAATAATGGAATTGTATTTTTAGTTTTTACAATTAATCTTAACAGCTTATTTTTATCTTGATCTCTTATGCTTGAAGTGTTTTTAATTTCTTTAGCTAATTTATTAATATTTTTATTTTCACTTTTGATAACAAAGGTGCTTTTAAATTGTCTTTCTTCTATTGGAAATAAATATTTTAATGAAAGTAATGAATCGTTAACTTTTCCAACTTGACAAAGTTCATTAGCTGATTTTGGGTAAAAAGATTTTGCTATATCCCACGAATAATATAGCCATACTAATAAAATAACGCTACTACCAACTATAATCCAATGAGTTCCTCCTTTAGCTCTTTCAGGGTTTCCGAATACAGCATCAACCTTTTCAGTTTTAATTAATTTTTTCCCATATAATATGCAGCCTATAATGGCAAAAAAAATTAAAAATGTGACAATTCTAGTGAGCATATTAATTATCTTTACCCATTATTTCTTCTTCCATGTCCCAAATCATGCTTAATATTTCTTCTCTTGTAGTTCCAAAATCTTTCTTTTTTTTAATTTCTCTTAAATCTTCTTTTAATCCCTGGGAAGCAAATGGAAGAGTATATTCTTTATGTATACGACCAGGCCTTGGAGCCATCACATACAATCTTTCACCAAGTAATAGTGCTTCCTCAACAGAGTGAGTTATTAGAATTATAGTTTTTCCTGTTTCTTTCCAAATTTTCAAAACCAACGACTGCATTTTTTCTCTAGTTAATGCATCTAGAGCGCCCAAAGGTTCGTCCATTAAAATTAAATCCGGATCATTAATTAGACATCGAGCAAGAGCAACTCTTTGCTGCATACCTCCAGATAATTGATAAGTTGGTGTATTTCCAAAACCTTGCAAGCCTACAATTTCAAGCCATTCTTCCACTTTTTTAGCCGTTGTAACCGGATCTTCTTTTTTCATTCTTAAGCCAAAATTTACATTTTCAGCAACAGTCAACCATTCAAATAATGCACCTTGTTGAAAAACCATTCCTCTTTCAACACCAGGGCCATTAATTTCATTTCCTCCAAGAAAAATTGAACCAGAGGTAGGTCTAAGAAAACCTGCGGCGATATTTAATAAAGTTGTTTTTCCACAACCTGAAGGACCAAGAACTGTTAAAAGTTCTCCTTTTTTTAGAGTAAAATTTAAATCTTTTAATGCGTGAACAGTTTCCCCTTTTGGAGTTTTAAAAATCATGTTTAGATTTTGAGAAACTAAATCACTCATAATAATGAATTTATACTAAAATTTTTATTAAAAAAATAGGCGCCAATTTAATAAATTGGCGCCTATCTAATTTTATTTTACTCTTTAATTATAAAGGTAAAAAACTAGTATCTACAGCTCCATCTGGAGTTCCCATTCCTTTTAGGAAACCATCAAGATTTCCACTTTCCATAGATTTTTTAGTTTCTGCAGGTGTTAGAAATTTAAATCCACCAATAGTTTCTTTCATATCTGCAAGCTTCATTTCAGCATCTTTAGCTATAACGTTCAGATCACTTTTGCCTGAAGCATATCTAGCATTAGCTTCATGAGTTACTTCTATGAAAGTTCTAAGCATTCCTGGGTTTTCTTTCATAAATTTATCAGTAACAGATGTAATATCTATACCTAAGATACCTGCGTCACGAGCTTCTTGAACTGTTAAAAGTCTTGATCCAACAGCTGTTGCAGCTTTAATAGAGTTACCACCAAATAGACATGCCATAACAACATCACCGCTAACTAATGCAGCAGCTCCTTCTTCAGGATCCATTTGAATAACATCCATTTTACCTCTGTCAGCTCCTACAACTTTCATACTTTCATCGAAAACATATTCAGCCATAGTTCCTAGTGGAACTGCAACTTTTTTTCCTTCTAGTTCAGAAGCATTAGCTTTTGTAATTCCAGATGCGTTAGATGTAACACAAGTTGTTCCACCCATTCCGTATTCCATAGCTATATCTACAAGCTTCAAAGGCGCTTTAGATTTAACCGCGTTAATGAATGGTACTAAACCTTGTGAATAAGAAATATCAATATCTCCTGCTAACATAGCATCAGTCATCGCTCCACCATTTGAGAAGTTAGTCCATTTAACTGGAACACCCAAAGCTTTATCAAATAATTTTTTAACTTTGTCTTCTTGGTTTGGAGTCGGCCATTCTAAGAAAAATGCAACTCTAACTTCATTAGCAGCTGAATTAGCTACCGACATACTCAAGTTAAGAGCAACAATGCATCCAAGAATAAAACTTAATATTTTTTTCATTTTATCTCCTGTTAATTAAATTTAATTTACGCTCAGTATTAAAGTGTATTCCAAAGGCTAAGTAAACTAAGAATTTCTATGAGTGTATTGAAAAACAATAGATTAACAATCTGAAGTTGTATTGATTTTATCTACTTTATTTATTTGCTGTTTAAATAAAAAAAATTAGTCTAGAAGGACTTTCAAACTTAAAAATAAATTATGAGTTCAGAAAAACCAGAAATACCAAATTCACTTAACGAGCACTGGATGCCATTCTCATCCAATAGAGACTTTAAAGAAAATCCAAGATTAATTACAGAAGCAAAAGGTGTTTATTTAAAAAACCACCAAGGACAAACACAAATAGATGCTAGTTCAGGCTTATTCTGCAATCCTTTAGGACATGGAAGAGAAGAGATTATAAACGCTATAACTAATCAATTGAAAAAATTAGATTATGTTCAACCATTTCAACAAGGTTTTGGTGGTTCTTTTGAACTTGCTACAAGAATTTCAAAACATACACCAGGAAATTTAAATAGAATTTTTTACTCAACAGGAGGATCTGATGCTGTTGAAACTGCAATTAAAATATCAATTGCCTATCATAAGGCTAAAGGACAAGGCGAAAGATTTAGAATAGTTGGAAGAGAAAGAGCATATCACGGTATGCATATAGGAGGGACCTCAGTTGGTGGAATGGTAAATAATATTAAAACATTTGCGAGCGTGTTAATGCCAGGTGTAGCACATATGAGACATACTCATTTACCAGAACATAAATTTATTTCAGGACAACCTGAAACTGGAACTGAATTAGCAAATGATTTAGAAAGAATTTGCGCAAACTTTGGATCAGAAAATATTTCTGCCTGTATAGTGGAACCAATTGCTGGATCAACTGGAACATTGGTACCACCAAAAGGATATTTGCAAAGATTAAGAGAAATATGTGACAAACATGGAATTTTATTAATTTTCGATGAAGTGATTACAGGATGGGGAAGAACAGGATCTCCTTTTGCTTCTCAAGAATTTGGTGTAACTCCAGATATTATGACCATGGCTAAAGCAACAACTAATGGAATAGTTCCAATGGGTGCCGTTGCATGTAAAGAAGAAATTTATGACGCTATAATGGAAAGTTCTCCAAAAGGAGCAATAGAATTATTCCATGGTTATACATATTCAGGAATACCAATTGCAGTATCAGCAGCTTTAGCAGTTCAAGATATAATTGAAAAAGAAGATATATTCAAAAGAGCAAAAGAAATGTCACCTTATTTCCAAGAAGGTTTAATGTCTCTTAAAGATTTAGATGCCGTTGAGAATATAAGAGGGTATGGAATGATGGGTGGAATTGACATGAAGATGGATAAAAAACAAGGAGCAGCAGGATTTACTACTTTCAAACATTGTTATGAAGCTGGAGTTAATTTTAAAGCAACAGGAGATTGTTTAATTATTGCTCCAATGTTTATTTGTGAAAAAAAACATATCGATGAAATAATAGATAAACTTAGAACTGGAATAACTAACTATTCTAAAAGTAAAAAAAATTAATTTAATTTAATGAAAATCGGTGTTCCCAAGGAAATAAAGCCCCAAGAAAACAGAATTGGTCTAACTCCTGAAAGCGTAAAAACTTTAACCTCAAATGATCATGAAGTATTAGTTGAAAATAATGGAGGTTTCGAAGCTGGTTTTTATAACGATCAATATAGATCTGCTGGTGCAAAAATTATTGATAAAGCAGAAGATATTTTTAACGAAGCTGAAATAATTGTTAAAGTTAAAGAACCTTTATCTAATGAAGTTAAAATGATTAGAGAAAACCAAATTGTTTTTACTTATCTTCATTTAGCAGCAGCAAAAGAGTTAACTCAAGGATTAATAGATTCAAAGTCTGTATGCATTGCGTATGAAACTGTAACAGATAATAATGGGAGACTTCCTTTATTAGCACCTATGAGTGCGGTAGCAGGAAGAATGTCAGTTCAAGCTGGGGCGCATTGTTTAGAAAAAAATCAAAAAGGAAGAGGTTTGCTACTTGGAGGAGCTCCAGGAGTTGAGCCTGGTAACGTAGTTATATTAGGTGGTGGAGTAGTTGGAGAAAATGCAGCTGTAATAGCAGTTGGAATGCAAGCCAAAGTACATATTGTTGATAAATCAGAAGCAAGATTAAAGCAATTAACCGATATGTTTGGAGATAAAATTATTCCTCAACTGAGTGATAAAACGGACTTAGAAAAACTAATTTCAGAATGTGATTTGTTGATTGGTGGCGTCTTAATTCCTGGAGCGGAAGCTCCAAAACTAGTAACAAAAGACATGTTAAAGTTAATGAAAAGAGGCTCTGTAATAGTAGATGTTGCTATAGACCAAGGAGGATGTATTGAAACAAGCAAACCAACAACACATGCTGAACCAACTTACATAATTGATGACGTTGTTCATTATTGTGTAGCTAATATGCCAGGTGGCGTTCCAAGAACCTCAACAATTGCGCTTAATAATGCAACATTGCCTTTTTTAGTAAAATTAGCGAAAGAAGGATATGTTAAAGCATTAAAAGACGATCCAAACTTAATGGCTGGATTAAATGTTCACAAAGGACAAGTTACTTATAAAGCTGTAGCAGATGCTTTTGGACATAGCTATGTTAGCGCTAAAGAATCTTTAAATTAGATTCCTTTTTTGATTAACTGGTAAATATCTTCTTTTTTCACTAATCCTATTTTACGGTCAATTTCATTTTGACCTTTGTAAACAACGATTGTAGTCCAAAATTTAATATTTAGTACATTTGCAAACTCTTTATATTTAGTTTGCTCATAAAATAAAAATTCTACATTTTTAAAATCATTTAAAGCATTAGCAAAAATTTTTGATTGTTTTGCACAAGTCATACATGTTTCGTTCCAAGCATTTATAACTATAGTTTTTCCTTCTTGTTGAGCTTTTTCAAATTTTTCAAATGTAAAATTAGTAGTTTTTTCAAAAGCCAAAGCATCAGTAAAAAATAATATAATTAAAGGTAATAAAATTTTTTTCATTTTTAATAGCTATAAAGAAATAAAGTATATATTAAATTAATCTTTAATAATAATTTAAATAGTTTATATTTAAAATAGAGGGGTGCTAATTAAGCTGAGAAATACCCTTAGAACCTGTCCGGTAATTCAGAAAGGGATAAATGGAACAAATAAATATATTAAGTCAACCTTCATCAATTATATTAACTTTAGTTATTAGCGTTATATTTGTAATAGTTGGAATTATTTATTCTAATAAATATCAAGGCTTAAATAATTATTTAGTTGCAAATAGATCTGTTGGGACATTTTCATTAACCGCTAGTTTGGTTGCATCAGCATTAGGTGCATGGATATTGTTTGGACCAGCTTCTGCAGCTACATGGGGAGGCATTGGAGCTGTAATTGGATATGCACTTGGAACAGCATTTCCATTATTCATTTTAATTTATTTAGGTAAAAAATTTAGAATATCATACCCAAAAGGAAAAACTTTAATTGAAGTTATAAGAATAAGATTTGGTTCCAAATTATTTAAATTGATTTTATTTCTGTCTATTTTTTATATGACAATATTTTTAATTGCAGAAGTCACCGCAGTATCAATTTTAATTAAATATATTTCAGGTACTGATTTATGGATTACTGCTTTAATAGTAATTGTAAGTTCTCTCGTTTACACTTTATATGGAGGATTAAGAGCTTCAATTTTTACTGACAATATTCAATTCATTGTTTTCGGATTGTTATTATTAATAAGTTTTTCTTATTTAATTTCATTTAATTCTAATGATTATAATTTTGAATTTATTAAGCTAAATAACCCAAATTTATTAAGTTCAAATTATATTCCAAATTTTACTGCTGGCTTAACCTTTTTCATTGCTGTGGCGGCAACCAATCTTTTTCACCAAGGTAATTGGCAAAGAGTTTATGCTGCAAAAAATAACAATGTATTAAAAAAAAGTTTAATAATTTCATTCTTAATTATTATTCCTGTAGTTTTTTTAATGGGCTTTAGTGGATTAGTTGCCGTATCCCAAAATAGCAGTGTTTTTCCGGATCTTGCTTTCTTTTCTTTATTGCTAAAAGAACAATCTGTTACTTTATCTATAATTATATTAGTATTAGCCATATCTTTGACGGTTAGTAGTATAGATACATTAATAAATGCAATTTCTAGCTTAATTATTGTTGATGGAAACAAAGTTATTAAATTTAAGGGAAATTATTTAAAACTATCAAAACAAATAATAATTGTTTTATCTTTAATTACACTTTTCGTTGCATCTAAAGGTTTAAGTATTCTATATTTATTTTTACTTGCGGACTTATTTTGTTGTGCTGCAGTATTAACTGTATTTTACAGTTTTTATTCAAAATCTTTGAATGAAAAAAATTCATATATATCAATTATTATTGGATTAGTTGCTGGACTATTATTATTTCCTAGTCCAGATTTTTCTAAATCAATATTAGTAGGCATAATATTTCAAGCTGATTTCTTTCCATCATTTATTTCACAATCATTGTTATTTTGTTCATTTATTTTAGCAACATTTGTGCCAATTTTTACTTGGAAATTAAAATAATCAAATGAAAGACTGTTTTTAAAACATTAGTTATTATATAATATTCAGTATGTTTAATTTTATAATTCCATTTATGGTTTTAATACTTGTGGTTGTATTTATTCACGAGTATGGACATTATTATTTTGCCAAGAGATATGGAGTGGGGGTAACTGATTTTTCCATTGGATTTGGAAAAGAAATATTTGGCTGGAATGATAAATCTGGCACTAGATGGAAAATTTGCTGGATACCTCTTGGTGGATATGTAAAGTTTTTTGGAGATAGAAATGTTTTTTCTCAAGCCGATCAAGAAGAATTGTTAAAAAAATATAAAAAAGAAGACCAAAAAAAATTATTTGTAACAAAACCTTTGTACCAAAGATCATTAATTGTAGTTGGGGGTCCTGTTGCTAATTTTATTTTAGCAATATTTATATTCTTATTTATTTATATGTTTGTGGGTAAAGATTTTACCCCAGCAGTAATTGATGAAGTTCAAAAGGACAGCCCAGCAGAGATAGCGGGTATGAAAAAAAATGATATTATTCTTGAAATTGACGGCACTAAAGTTGAGAGTATTCTTGATGTTTCTAAGTTAATTGCAATGTCGACAACTGAATTTGTAGATTTTAAAGTATCAAGATATGAGAAAGAATTATTATTAAGAGTTAAACCTAATCTTGTTGAAAGTGAAGATGGCCTTGGAAATAAAATAAACAAAAGAATGATTGGGATTAGGTTAAGCCCCTATAATAATGAAATTAATCATGTTAAACTAGGTCCAGGACAAGCTTTAATTCATTCTTTAAATGAAGTTTATTTTGTAACATCTTCATCTTTGAAATATTTGGGATCAATGTTTACTGGCACAGGAGACACATCTCAGTTAGGCGGACCAATAAGAATAGCCAAAATATCAGGACAAGTTGCTGAATTTGGCATTATTCCATTTATCAGCATGATGGCCTATATTTCAATTAGCTTAGGGTTAATAAACCTATTTCCTATTCCAATGTTAGATGGTGGACACTTAATGTTTTATGCGTTTGAAAAAATTTTAGGCCATCCTTTAAGTCAAAAAACACAAGAAGGTTTTTTTCGAATCGGTATGTTTTTATTGCTTTCTTTAATGTTTTTTGCCACTTTTAATGATCTTAAAGATTTAGGCTTATTTTAAATATTTTTTAGCACTCAAAAAAACCATATAAATCAACACTTTTTTAATACTATATATTGTTATTTTTTTTTTCATATACACTAATAAAAAGCTTGAAATATCAACGATATTGTAAATTATACATTCATAAACCTTTAAAACCGGAGCTAAAATGAACAAGAAACAATTAGTCGCTAAACTGGCTGGTTCTTTAAATCAAAGCAAAGCTGATGCTGAACGTACTTTTGATATTATTACCAATGCTATATTGGATCAGTTGAAAAATGATGATCCAGTAAAAATTGCTGGTTTTGGTACCTATAAAGTAGCTAAAAGAAAAGCCCGAATTGGACGAAATCCAAGAACAGGAGAGCAAATCCAAATAGCGGCATCTCAAAAGGTAAAATTTTTACCTGCAAAAGCACTTAAAGAAGTATTCAATAAATAATTAAAGTTTTAACAGCCTTACTACAAAAATGTAATAAGGCTGTTACTATATGCATTTTATGCATACCTTTTTTTCTTAATCAACGTTAGTTTTATTTTTTTTTAATTATAAGAATTTTTTCGAAAGGAATTTTTATGATAAAAAAATTAAAATTAATAGTTGGTCCTTTAGTGAGTTTGTTTTTTTTACTAAGTATGACCAGCACAAGTTATGCAGATACAACAGTATCTGTTGAAGTAGGTTTCATTTTTAACACTTTTCTTTTTTTAGTATGTGGATTTTTAGTAATGTTCATGGCAGCTGGATTTGCCATGCTTGAATCTGGAATGGTAACATCAAAAAGTGTATCTGTAATCTGCGCAAAGAACATTGGATTGTTTTCAATTGCTGGAATTATGTTCTGGCTATGTGGATATAATCTTGCATATGGAATCCCAGAAGGCGGATTTATAGGTAATTTTCTTCCATGGTCAGATGGAAGTAAATTAGAAACAGGTTATTCTGATGGTTCTGATTGGTATTTCCAAATGGTTTTCTGTGCAACAACAGTATCAATAGTATCTGGAACTTTAGCTGAAAGAATTAAGCTATGGCCGTTCTTTTTGTTT
>Ga0208642_1000356_pt1 | contig 25122 bp, 40 predicted proteins | sample ETN02SmetaG_4_FD_185790 | JGI IMG/M metagenome (GOLD analysis project Ga0208642, IMG submission 185790) | Marine microbial and viral communities from oxygen minimum zone, Eastern Pacific Ocean - ETNP2014F10-02SV251 (SPAdes) (version 2) | ecosystem: Environmental > Aquatic > Marine > Oceanic ...
GTAATCCAATCTCGTCAGTTCCTATATTGACAATTCTTTTTACTATGGACGCAATACTCCCAACTTCTAGTACTCTTTTAGAGCCATAGTCCTGATTATTAAGTATAATATCTTCTTGTATTTTAACTTTTAATGTACCAGCCATTAGTAATTCCTATTTCTTTTTACCGTTCTTTTTGGATTTTTTCTTTTTCTTCGGCGGTCTTCCACGTTTCTTTCCGTATGTACCTTTCCCGTAAGGCATTATTAGACTCCATTTCTTTATTACGTTTTCCTTCAGTCATTGTACATTTTTTAAATGTACTTAATCCTTTTCCCCATCTCATAATGGTCTGACTCCTAAATCCTTTAATCGTTGATTCATGGTATTACCCGCCATCTTATTTGTACTGTCTTCTAACGACATAGACCCTAATTCAACATCAGTTCTACTTGAAAGCTCCCCACGCATCCAAGAGTTTGTAGTAAACTTTGGTGGATGAGCTCTGCTCCCACAATTTCTACAAAAGAACCAACCACCCTCATTTGGATGGTCACAATGTTGACATTCAGACACTAAGCTCCGCCAACAACTACAGTCATAACTCTATCACCACGTAATTGAGTATGGGTAATAGATAAAACTTTATTATTTGTCGAATCTAAAGTATCTACATAATCTTTAATATCTCTTGCAATCGTTCCAACATCTCCAGTTTCTATACTAGGATTTGCGGGGTGAATAAACACTTTACATTTTACATTACCATAAACAGCCATAATTTCTCCAATTTTAAAATTCTTAGTAGATTTGGGGCAAGTCCTTTATACGACCTACCCCACAGTTCTACAAAACTGTCAACCTTTACAGGTTAGCTTATAGTGATATGAGCAACATCATGAGCTGTTGCGTTGGCGTAAAAATATACACCATCGCAAAACAAATCAACTTTGTCGCCTAATTGCGAACCACTAATAAATACGATTTCATCTACCGCTGTAGAATCGGTGGAAGAACCTGCTCCACCGTCACCACCAGAGGTGTATCCTACGATAGTATCTTCATCCGTATTATTAGCGATGGTTACAGCATTAGAACCAACATCTACATTAATAAATGTTACGTTCCAACCTGCTCCAGCTGTAGCTGCTAAAGGTAAAGTAATTTCGTATGCACCACTATCTTGGTCGATACCAAATACCTTTCCTGAATCCGCAGCAGTCATAGTACGAGCTACTGTAATAACTTCATACTTATTAGCTAAATCACTAACACCACTATTTTCATTCAAATAATCAGCTCTCATAATTAAACTCCTTACAAGTCTTCGATGCTGTACATCATATGAGACTCTGGTAATGTCACTTCAAGACCAGCTTCAGTAAGAATCATGTCTTTGCGAAGGTCTTCATCGTCAGATTGAACATTAGTCGTAATATAAGTATCACGATTAATACCATTTCCGACAAGAGGACGATAAGCAAGTTTGCTCATATCAGCAAACAGCATAAATCCACTTGAAATGCCACGGAACAGAGGTTCTTTTACAAGATGCAACGCTCCATGAACGGTCTCGATGGTCATTATCTTATGTCCAAACGCTCCTTCTCTTTTGTCAAAGTTGTACCTGCTGGCACCACCATATCCAATAGAAGCATCCATAAATGCACCGTCACCGAGTTTGTTAAAGAAAGTAATTACTGGTAGACTAGCGAGAACAAGTCTGTCCCCACTTCCACCCCTTGCTGGGTCGAACACAACTTCAAGGTCTGATAAAAGTTGGTCATAGGTTAAAGCACTAGATGCGAGAGAACGCAAATATGCTTTACCTGATGAATAACTTAAATCGCCTGAATCTGTAGCGTCAGTATTAACTAATATGTGTCCAACAAGCCCTTCTGTATACTGAATACTTCCCTGACGAGCTTTTTGTGAAAAAAGCATGGCACGTTCAATATCGACCTTATGCTCACGAAGCTTAAGTGCCCAAATACGCTGCCACTCATTAGGATAACCCCTATATCTTGTAGCGATTGCTGTATTTGTCATTTCAGCTGCAGTTTTGAAAATCTGCGTGTAGCCGTAATTGTCGTCTATTTCACTTGACCAAACATCAGGAGCTCCAGTTCCTTCAGCAAAAGAAGTACCAATAACTTGGCATCTATTATTGTCTTGCAGTTTATTATAATCTGTACCACCATCAGAATGGGAAACACTAATAACTTTACCTGTAAAGGTAGTATCAGCTCCACTATCTACTGGCGCAGATTCAACTCTAACAATAACTTGAGCAGCTGCTTTATCAGCTGCGTCCTCAGCGCTACCATCAGCAGTCTCTACTGCAAAAACCATTCCTTTTATTAACCAATCGATAGAAGCGGGTGAGCTAGCAGCATCATCAACTGCCATTGTATATGTTGTTCCAGCTGAAACAGCAGAACCTCCATTTACATTTCCATCTAGGCTAAAATCACGACTAGTCCAGTCGATTTTAGAACGGTCTTCCAAGTAACGAAATACTGAATCATCAGTAGGTACTTTACTTACTTTGCTTAAGTATACAAAAAAGGGCGATTCTTCTGGTGAGAGGTCTGCTACTCTGTCTCCAAAGTTATATAATCGTCTTACATCAGGCGTAGTACCATGGGCAGCCGCGTGACTATATGACGAAGCTTGGACGACATCCGTAGATTTTACTCCACCTTGATTAATTGCCATTTTACACTCCTTTGTTATTTAAGATTTACGGTAATCTTCCATGAACATTTGCTCCCATAATTCCATCCCAAGCTGACTCCTCCTCATTTTTTGGACGAGTTCTTGAGTCTTGGCCTTGTATGGCCCCAGGACTTGGGGGAGCTTTCTTGGAAGCTCTTACCGCTTCAAGTGAGTCGTAAACGCCTTGAGATGCTTTTTTACCGTTGACATCCTGCCAAAGTTTTACAAGGTTATCCAAACCGACATTTTCTTTCGGTTGGGTAACGAACTGTAAAAATTCTTTAACATCGTCATCGGGCATCTTATGAACGTTCTTTAACTCATTTATTGTGTTATTCAAGGCAATATTCTCATTCATTTGAGACATATGACCTTCAATAGCACGTGACACCGACTGATTCTCCTGAGATACTCTCATTTGATAAGACGGCGAATCCGGCTTGTAATAGGCGTCCCAAGGATTAAATTCTTCCTCGGATACCTGTGGAACTTGTTCTCTCTGCTGATTAACAGTTGCGGCCTGATTGTTCTGCTGCATCTCCACCGCAGTACCAAGAGCATCTTCAAGCTTAGTCAAACTTGACTGTGACTTATCATATAATGATTGCCACTTTTTGCTTTCGTCCTCCCAGTCTACGTGTGAAGTCTCGCTATCCGAAACAGGCTGAGTGACACCTTCGTATCCCGACTCAGTAAATGCACTATTATCATCAGCAAAAGGATTGGTTTCATCAGTCCCAGCTATAACGTCATCAATAACGCCCTCGCTGGAATTTGCTTCAGCTATGTAATCTTCCATGATTCTCCTTTCTACAATGTTTCGAGTTCTTCAGGAGCAGAACCGGCGCCTTCTTGCATGTTTTCTACAATAGGCTTCAATTTCTCCAACTCGAACTTCACTGTATCGGCAAACTTATTTGTTTGCACTTTCTTTTCTGCTTTTGCGTCTGACCGTACTTCAGATAAGTCTCGTTTGAATTTCTCAACCGCAACCCTCTTCTTGTCTTGGACAGACTCCCTTTGTGCCGTTTGCAGGTCTCCCCGCAATTCTTTAACTTGCTGTTGCAACTGTTCATTAGCTCGTTGCAACTGAGCAATTTCACTCATTCGTGACAAAATACTTTCTTTATCGAATATCTCTGGATTCTTCTTCAATACTTCTGTTCTATCAACCAACCCGGCCTGGTAAGCTTCAAAGTATACACCATACTCAGCCCACTTACTTGTTGGTAATGTAGAACCTGGTTCAATTCTAACGTCATGTTGTCCAATATTGTTCCTGTCTTTTGCAATATCAATTACTGTTTGATTCATATCGCTGTACAACATATTCACAGATACTTCATTAATATTGTTATTTGGTTGTATCAATCGAAACATCTTTTGGAATGTATAATGACCCTTAGAGAATGAATACAACAACCTTCCAATAATATTAACACTAAATTCAATATCCCTTAATTTTGACTTTGGACGCTCAGAACCTAACATCATCATACGTTCCGTACCACGAACTGTATCAGGAGCTTTCTCAGCAAATCCATGCATCATCTCAGGAAGACCAAAGATAAAATCTATATAAAACTCAGCTTGTTCAATCAACCGATAGAACTCAGAAGCTAACGGTGTTGGAGCTGGATAATGTGGTTCACCCTGAGAAGTATCAATTTCAATGACTGCATTTGGATTTGCCCAGTCTTTTTCTAACTGGTCAAGTCCATTGATAGCACTTCCCAAAGGAACTAAAAGTTTTAACCCGGCAGAAGCTTGAGCGTGTGACAAAGCTAGAGACCATAATTTATTAAGTAGTCTCTGCATTGGTCGAGTTCTTGATACATCCGATTTTGGATACGGAGTACCTGACCATATATTCGGTAAAGGAACAATAGGATAAACATCAGTATTGAGAACAGTTTCATATAGAACAACCTCACCAACAGTCGCGACAACACCAATGCGAGTCTGAAGAACTTCTTCAAAACTCATTAACCCACGCTCAAACACACCGGGATTTTCTTTTAGAAAGGTAGCGAACTCTTCATCACTAAGAACCATTTCTTCACCACTACGTGAATCGACTACACGATAAAACGGTACTTTGGTCTTAAAGAACCTTTCAAGTATTTGATATTTTTCAGAACTAAAATTATCTAAATCTTTCGCTTCAGCGGGAGTCTTTATAGACATAGTATTCTTATTCTGAGCTTCTGGGAAATCTTCTTCTGAGTATGAAGAAATCTCCTCAATGAGACCTGGTACTAATTCTCCAGTCTCCTCATCTATCTGGGCCCCTAAGAACGGATATAAATTAACAATTTGGTCACCAGTCAGAATAGTCGATAATATAATTGAATCAGCATCCTGAAAAAATCTATCGCGAGACGATGGTGGTACATAAACACGGAACGGATTAACTGAAGTAAACTTAACCTCGCCCTTTCCAAAGTCTGCTTCATGGTCAATATAAACATATAAATATCCGAGCCCCGTAACAGCGTAATCATGAATAGCATCCTTCATATGGACATCGCCGCTTGATACCTGCCATACATAACCCAATATTGTTCTCCAAGCAGAAGCTACCTTAGTATCAGAGTCTTCTCTTGGAATTGCTGTAAATACAGGAGGTTTCGCTGTAATAACGCTTTTTAACTTTTCAATAGCAGGTGATATCCTATCCATTGCAACGTCTGCCTGATTCCGAGATTGAAGTTCCTCAGATTCAGCGTTAGAAAAGTGGTTGCCATGATAGAAATCTATATCACTGCGAGCTTCTATTTCCCAATCAGCTCGAGCATCCCGCCACCGCCTATGCAGTTCTTGGTTCTCTTTTGCTGATGGATGTTGTTCTAATGCCATATTAATGTGACTTACGCTTGGAGGTTAAATTAAATATAAATACATTGCAATCAAAGGAAAAAACGCTAAAATCGTCTAAAAGTTCCATTTTATCGCCTAGCACCTGTCATCCAGTTGTAATATCCCTTTAATTTGCTACCACCTTTCTTACCAGAACGCATCTCAGTTACAGAGATTGCAGTACTGAGTGGAGCCTTTGAATAATAGTCTGCATAGTATAATCCATCCATAAGGTCATCATTCTTAGGAACAGGATGTTCAAACATCTCATCTACCAATTCAGTCATTTCCCTACGAATATATAATTTTTTACTATTTACAATCGGGCCAAGTGAAGTTTCTAATCTATCAGCCTTTTTTATACCTGATGGTGGTTTTACACCCTTAAAGATTCCTGGTATCAATCTTCTGTCGGATGCAGCCATTCTTGTAACCATATCACGTACCATCTCCTGAGCAGCAACTGTTTCTATGGTAACTCGTCTTACAGGAGTATATTTACGAGCCATATCGATAATTTTCTGTGGTAAATCAAATGTTGGTATTCTTTCACGATAATACTCTAGTACATACCGATTCTTGTTAGCATCAACCCCAATTACCATAATAACCTGAAAATCAGAACGTTGTGTTGCTGTAGCCGCTATATCAACCCCAATATAAACATTAATTGGTATTGCTTCATTTCGGAGTATAAGATACGAATAATTATCAATCGACTTAAATGCTCCATCATGATACTGTATTCTATCTGTTTTGAACGCTGCTGATGATAAATCACGAGCATCATTCATATATTCCTGTGCAAACTTGTTTACAAGACCAGCTTCTATAAATTCACGTTTTTTAGACTCTAACTTAGAAACTGGGAATTGTTCAGGCCAAATAGACTCCCCATCCTGTAATGCTCGATAAAATGTCACATCCCAAGGATATTCACGCTCTTCACGTTTTGCAAGTTTATGACCATCAACAACCATCTGTAGAAAACTGTCATAGTGGACAATCGTACCACATAACCATATCCACCCCTCTTTACCAGGAGATTCCTCTAAAGCAGGGTAGACAGTCGAAACAATCCACTTTTTAATCTCTGCTCGTCTCTCAGGTGTCTTTGTATTCAATTCAGACTCAAAGTCATCAAGAACAATACCAGTATAACGTACATCAATCTCAGTACGACCACGAAGTCTCTGAGATGTACCCTTAGCAATCAATCTATCACCCTTTGATGTAACAATGTCCTTCTCAGTCCACCTATTACCAACTGAATCACCAGCAAGGTTTCCAAAGTAGTATCTTATCGAATCATTATACTCAAGATGGCTTTTAACATATTTAAGATGGTCAATAGCCTGACCCTGTTCTTCAGCTACCCACGCCATGAATTGCCTATGCCCCTTTGGAGAGAAGACAATTTTATGTAGAATAGCAGCCTTTGAAAGAATAGACTTCCCAAATCCTCTTGGAAGAATATTACATATACGGGCTCCAGGGCTGGTATCAATAAGTTTTTTACCCACTTCCTCATGGAATGAAGGAGAAGAGCTTTTGTTAAGGAAATCAGCTGGTAGGAAAGCCCGGCCAAAATAAAGTAAATCGCTATAAGAACGAGCAAGAACCTCATCCTTATCCTTTAAACCTGATATTAAATTTATTTCTTTATTCTCTACCAATTAAGCATACCCTTTTATATCGGAATAAACATCCAAATCTCCAATATCGATTAAATTATCATCATAGTCATATAATGATGTACATTTAGGACAAATCCACCCGGCAACCGAATTGAACAAGTCCATCAATACAACTTTCTGATTATCAACCAATGCTTTGTCACAAACGATACATCCAGCTAATTCACTGTGTATTCCTACATCACGAAGGGTTAGGCTTGTCGTTGATTGTTTTTTCTGCATGTCCAATTACTTTTATATTATCTGTACTTATACGTTTTAGTTGGTCTTCGCTAAATCCTTGGAATACAGTCAAAGACTCTGTTTTCTTATCATTCGGGAACATTCCTGCTATTTTCATCAAAAGCTCAATAGCCCTTAACTTATCACCATCCTTGCCATCAAGGTTATCAATAACATTCTTAGTCATTTCTAGCAAGTAGTGTTTAGACGCTCCTATATCACTTAAAATTACTTCTATCTCTTCTGTAACCAATTTTTGTATCCTTTCGGTTTTTAACAGTCCACGAGCTGTCTCTTTAGCATATTGATGCCTATTTGTTGGAAATACACGTAAATACGCATCTGTTGGACTCATTCCCTTCGCAACATACTTTGCAAACAGAAATTCATTATTTGTTGGTTTTTCACGCTCTTCACGAAGCTTTTTACAGAACTTCTTATTTGAGAACGAATATATGTTCTTGGGAGGCATTCCGCCCATATCGACATTAGGATTCGTAGTATATGTCCCAAGTATCGTTCTAACATAGCCCATTTCACTACCAGAAGCCGTTTTCATGGTACTACGTCTTAAAATCTTACAAACCTGAAAATCGTCAGTTATAACCCATTCGCCCTCATGGGCTTCTCTCCAATCGGATAGAAGTTTCTTCTCTGGGTAGAAATTACGAAACTCATCCACATTTTCATATAGAACTTCTAGATTTCGGGAAATTTTCTTTGTTCGCACCTATACTACTCCCAACCTGTTGATTAGACGAGCCCAATGCCGCCCCTCCGAGTATAGGTATTTAAGGAAACAGTAATCATAATTACTCCTACTTGTTTCCATCTATCGTCTGCCCCCAGACGAAAGTCTTCCCTTTGTGGATGTCAACAACATCCATTCTAAAGTCTCCTGTGGGAAACCAGTCTATAATACCAAATGCATGGGCCCAGTTATGTAGTCTACCACGTAACCACTTGTTTTGTTCCCGTGACATATCTTTTAAACAACCCAAACTCCAAGAACCAATGGTTCCACCAAGCTTTGTTCCTGTAATACGCTGTATATCGTGTGTATGACCATAAACAAGGTTTGCACCATAAGAATCAAGATGTTTCTTTGCATGGTTGATTGTAGCGAATGCACCATGTATAAACGTTAATTTACCAATTTTAAGCGGATAGTTGTACGGCAAGTACTTATATCCTCTTTCATCCCATTTACAAGCCTTTCTAAATGTATAATCCTTCATATAGGGGTATCTCTCAACAAAAGCGTCCAACCACACATCATGATTCCCAGCACAAATATATCTTTCCTTACATTTTACCTTATCCAACGCCTTATCGAATAAATCTATCCCATCATTAACCGCAGATATCTCCTCATCGATTATCGGCAGCTGATATTCCAATGGCGGTTGTTTAATTTTCTTATATTTCCAACTACTGACCGATTCCCACTCACCAACATCACCAAGATTGACAAATATGTTAGGTTTTACAAGTTCAATAGCTTTTAAAACAACATTAACAGCTTTTTTGTCGTGCAAAGGGAAATGCTGGTCGGGTATTACAATCGCTCTTCTATGCTTTTTTAGTTTTGACATCTTTTTTCTTCTGGTTTCGTTTGTACAGAACTATGTTGTTATCTTTTCTTGACATCTCTGTTGCCGCCTGGTCTCTTGACATGGCAATTGCTATCTTACCCTCGTCTGATTTAAATTTATCAGCTCCCTTGCCTATAGCTTCGACTACAACAAGGTGTCTAAGGTTACAATCACAACACCAAAGATAAAAATAAGACTCAGCATCGATTACTACTGCTTCATCATCAAATGTTGTTACGTGCATATTACCCCTTTCATAACTATTTCTTTAAAATACTGGCAACCGTCATCAACAACACATGGTTTACCCGCATACTTCTTGTCCATCATCATTATCAACTTACCATCACGGTTCTTAAACATGCAACCCAGACACTTACCATTGTTCCAATTGCAACAATTCTTCCTTGCTATCGGTATTTTACTTGCCATCTTAGTCATAATTTACATAATACGATTCTATGTTACAAGAAGTTTCAACTATTTTGACACTATATATAATATATATAGATATATAAGCTATAAGAGAAATATATACATATATAGCTAAAGCCATAACTGCTATAAGCAATAAAGCCTAGACTAAGCCTAGGCTTCCAGAAATTTATAAAAATAATTATGGAAAACAGAAATACAGGTTTTTACAGGAAAGGAATGGTTCTGGTGGAAAACGTTGAAAATTTATTTATTTTGAGTGTGGGTCTTTTATCCCCCCACCGACCCCCTACCTGATTTTACCATTTGACCGAGAAAAGGTTGAAAACCATATAAATGACCTATAATAAACATTCTGTATAATTTTGAAGGGTCATTTTTTTATGTAAAAGAAAGTTAAACTATATAGTGGACACTTATTTTTTATTACTTTCATTAATGTTTTGTTTAATACACCCAATATGACTAACTTCAACCATGACGAAGACCTCATTAACCAACAATAAGGAATCAAATCTCATGAGTAATAAAACCATGACTAAAACTCCTAAAGAAGTTACTAAAGAGACTGAAGTTACATCAATAGATGTAACCAAGACTAAAGAGACTAAACTTTCTTTAAAGTCTGTAAATTCTCTACTTGGTAACTTGGACGGATTTACATCCGAAGAACGTAAAAACATCCAAGATGTTATGAAAACTTTACAAGATAAAGGTAAAGTTACATCAGGACAAGGTGGTGGAAGTACAACTGATACACCTGAAATGATTGATTTTCGTAAGAACTTCGATATTTCATGTTCTGAAGTGTCCGATGGGTATGATATAACTAAAACAGGTCTCAAGAAGTACTATAAACTTGATACCGAAGGACGTAAGTCCTATATGATGTTATATTTTAGACGTTCAAAGGATAAAGTTACACCTAAGAAATAAAAGGTGTCCGTTCAATAAGTGGGGATAGATTAAGTTCTGTCCTCACTTTTTTTTAACCAAAATCGGAGTAACTTAACATAATTATAATGAAACAAGACTTATATACTGAATTAACTACCATCAATGATAAAACACTACAAATTGATGTTTACACAGATAATAATATCGATACTGAACATTTAACTTTTACAAGTAAACTATCATTAACAAAATATTTAGACCGACTACGTAAAAACTTATATAAAACAGATATTCCAATATGTATAAAAGATACAATACGAAATATAACTGTTAAATTCAATTTAGATACACATCCAACCCAAGAGTCGCATTCAATAGAAAAACGTGTGCGAGGTGATAACTTGCGATTTAATCCCAAGTCTATGGTAAGGGTTGAGAAGTCCAGTAAAGACATTAAAAAAGAACGAATCAAAAGTATCATGAGAGATATTCGCTTTGGTGATATGAGTTTAGCTAAGAACAAGTTGAGCAAGTTCTTTGGTTAGTTTTACACAACATTTAGGGGTAGTGCATATTCATGAACGAATCTCTCCTTCCACAATAAAGAAAACGTGTGCTATCCCGAACTTACACAAGGAAGGAAATAACAATGAAAAAAAGTAAGATAAATACACCTGTAATTACTGGTGATAAAGACACGGATGCTTCGTTGGACATGGAGCGGATAAACCAAGAGTTACCTAAAAACGAGGTAGCTTTACATTCTGTAGGTTCTGTACTTGATACAGAAGTTGCGGTGCTCTATCCCATGAACAAGGATGGTAGTGCAGATTATGGTAGTGCATTCTGTTTAGAAGATGTAGATGGACAATGGTTTGAAGAATTGTCAGAAGCTGACCATCTTATTGCACATCAAACACTGGCAACCGTCATCAACAACGTGTTTGGGTTGAGGGGGGAGTCGCAGAACAATGAAAAAAGATAACCCAATGAAAAAACCAGACATAGAAGATACAATGCCGGAAGATGAGAAGCTTGTATTTGAAGAGCAATTTGGTAAAGATAACCCAATGAAAAAGGTAACTCTTAACTGTTCTATTTGCAAAGAAAAGATAGATGAGCAGATAACTAAGAATACCAACACAGTATACTGGACAGAAGGACATAACGCTGAACCTATCAATGCTGGTAGATGTTGTACAGAATGCAACAACAATGTAGTTATACCATTTCGCGTATTGAAGTCAGCACTGCCTAAATTAGACGATATTAACGACAGTCTTGTAAAAGCCTTATATTTATCAGAACATGGTAGTGAGGAGGAGTTTGATGAGTCGCTGGAGGAATGCGTAAAGATATCAAAGGGAGCTTTGGGAGAACTATCACATTTAGAAATTTACAAAGATGAAAAGAAATAAGCTCAGACCAAAGGGATGCCCGTTTCGTAATAAGAAGCAGTTGATTAGGTGGGCTATGGAACATCTTGGCTGGAGTAGATTCCAAGCTGAAAATACCAATAAAGCAACATTGTATGGTGTATGGTATAAATTAAATTTATTACACGATAAAAATGATAGAAGCGGTTTAATACTTATAAAGAAAAAGGAGAAATAATATGCATCCAAATTATAAAGAAGAAGCTATTTGTTTATGTAAAAATAAAACATCTGCTGAAATGATGGCCACTATATGTGAAGCCAAGATAAACGGAGCTCCACCAGAGCTTATTCAACACATGCAACAGATATTAGATTTGAGTTCAAGGGGTGGTCGCTCTCTCGAAAGAAAAGAAACAGTTTTATGTGCGTGGACTAACTATTGCAGAACTTCATGGATTTACAGATTATTAGAAAGGCTTGGACTTAGATGAGTACAACAAAACTAACGCCAAGAGAACAAGCGGTTAAATTGTTCCCAGATTTAGAGATTTTTGATGAAAAAGAATTTGTAGCAAACAGATTCACTGGTGAAATAATAGAACTTGAGCCAGAAGCGGTAGCCATGTACGATTTAACAATGGGGGCTGAACAAATCGGTATGCATAACATAATGCGTACCTGTTTAGACTGGTTCATTGATAACTATCCAAAAGAATATATGGTATTACTGGACTAATTAAAAGAATTATGATACAAATAACAACAATAGCTGTAATCGCTGTCATTGGATTATCAATATACATTAGTGTATTGCATAGACTGATACGTGGGTTGCAGAAAACAATAGGCGAATTAAACAAGCAAATCAAATTGTTAAATCTAAGGTTACATTAATGCAAGAAATAACTGTAAAGAGTATACACAAATCTCTTAATACAAACGGATATATCTGCGACATACCCTTCGCTGCTCGAATTACAAGCGCAATGCAAACCAAGCCGGTTAGTGGAGCGTTTTTATATGGGCCAGCGGGTACAGGAAAAAGTTACCTCCCAATAGTTCTTAGCAAGACACTCGGTGTAGAAATGTTTTTCTACCAATGTGCTCCAGGAACTCGTGAAGATGACTTAGTGCTTAAGATGTTTCCAAGCGAAACAACTAAAAGTGGCGTAGAAATTAAAAAATCAACAGTTTTTAAAGCGGCGGAAGCGTCGCATAACAATCAAGTGATGTTAGTGCTCGATGAATGGGATAAAACACGACCAACCGCTGATGGATTCTTTTTAGACTTCCTTCAGTACGGGCGTTTATCTATTCCTGGTGTCGATGTCCATGCAAATCTTGATAATATGTTCATATTCTTCACTGCGAACGATGAGCGTGATTTTCATGAAGCATTATTACGTAGGTTTCCTAAAATAGATGTAGACCCAATGTCTCCAGGGCTTGTGATGTCTGCTCTAAGATTGACCCACGATGGTCATCCACATTTAGGCAATGTAATCAAGCTGTATGAGAGAGCTGTAATGAGTGGTATGTCAAAACCCGCTACAATACAGGAAATACGGCAACTTCTTGATGCTATTAGTTTTCTTGGTGACGGAGCTGATTGGAATAGCTTGGTTTACCAGTATGTTACAAAAACACCAGAAAACCACCAATTATTAAAAGAATCAGAAAATGCTACGTATGAAGCTAGTGAAACCATTGCTAAATTGAAGGAAATTGCCTTTGAAGGTAAGGTATCTGAAGAACCCGATGTAAAAGCTAACATATTAATGCCAAAAAAGACTGCATATTTAACCCTCTCTGAATCCATAGACAATGATAAGCCAATTCCAAACGAAAATGAAGTTTATGGCGTATATGATTATAATGATGAGAATTATTCAATGATGGCACATAAGAATATGCAGGGGGACACTACAAGCGAAGATGTGTCGAATGTTAACGACTTTGAAGTTATACATGATAAAATGATACGCAAAGAACCATACCAGATGACCGATGTGCAATACAATCAGTATTCGTCGGATAAAGCGATGATTCATGAGGTGTGCTTTGTTGATAAAAACTGTAAAATAAAGGATTTGCTAAGAATCCCTTCGTGGAGGACGTTTATTATACGCAGATACTCAAAAAATGAAGTAGTAGCTAGGTACATTAAAGATTCTCGCGAGCACCCCTTAACTATTGATTTGAGATGGACACCTGACAGCGGTATTATATTAATTGCAACATCTAATGATTCATTCCTAATCCCAGACTTTTTTGCTCACGCAGGGTCGGGGAATAATGGTAGGTTTGTAAATGTCACAGAATTTAACACAGATGATAGTTCTGCTTCACTAATTATTGATAGAAACAATCACAACAATGGTATATTAAATTTACGCAAGTTGGTAGAGCACGATTGTATACAATACTCTCATAAAATTAAGTACAACGGTGAGTTGCCTCATGGATTTGGTGGCATAGCGTCTAATTCAGACGAAGTAATCGTTGAATCTAATGCGGTTGTGTACAAAGGCAGAGGGTTTGAGATAAAACTGCAGGATACTGAATTTACCAGATGTAAGATTATTAGCGTTAAGATTGACGGAACGCCGAAGGAGATGGCTTTAGATAGTATATGCAGGCTCGGAGCGGCGATGGGTTATCAGAGAGATGAAATACCCGTCTACAAATCCGTAAGCGTCAATACATCTAAACTATCAAAACATTTGAAGCGCCATGGATGGAGAGCGTTTGGAAATCGCAGGGGATTAATGAGGAAAAAGTACAGAAGTCTCTGCACGTTTGGATTCTGCTATCTATTTGACGATTTCGCAGTCTTTGGGTTTTGCTACACCAATGATATGAACAGTCCTCGAGCGTTTTCACAAATGCGTAAAATTGTTGACCAGTTAGCTAAATCAGCGAGTACCAATGTCTAATCTTATAAAAAGAGACTGGAGAAATTGGAAACCGCAAGGGGAATCATCTTATACTGGAAAATTTTCAAAGTACGGCAAGATGTCTAGTATAAGAAGTCATCAAAACCCAAACATTACAAAAAAAACAGCTGCGAAACCTGTAAAAAACACTATTAAACGGTGTAAAACACCCCCTAGAAGGTTACAAAAAAATAAAGGCGGGGTCAAGTTCAATAAAAACAATTTAGACCTAAAATCAAAGAATTTTTCAGCGGATAAAATTTACAGAGTTCTTGATAATTATCATACCAATATCCAATGGTCAGACAATTTTAATGCAACGCGTAAGTACAACAAAAACAACAAGAGAGCTAAGAGTGTATTTGCTATCGCAAAGGAATCAAAAGACAGAAGGCTTGCGAACACATTAGCAATTATGGTATCAAAATTAGCAGAGGAAAGAAGTGGTGATGTAATTATTGGCGAAGATGAGTGGGATTTACAAGAATTAATGATGAGAAGCATAACAAAACGTAATATCTACAGTTGTATGCAGTCGAGAGAGCGTGAAAATATTGTATTGATTCTCGATAGCTCTCCAAGTTGTCAATCAACATCCGAATTATATGCTAAAATAGCTATGTTATCAGTCAAAATAGGTTGTTTAGACGTTTATTTAGCTCCAAATGCATATATAACCCACAAAATGAACAGCAAAACCTATCAATATGAGCCTGTTTTTGATTTAGATAAAGATAAAAGCTCTATTGTTTGTGGTATGGACAAGTTACACAGTTTTTTTAAGAATCGCGTCATACTGTATTTTGGCGATTGGGATGGGGAAGACATGATTGCGAAGGCGTCGCACACAAATGAACTCCACTGGTTTAATCGGGAATACGATTACAAAAGCACCAATCGGTTTACTCGAGAGATAAGAAGAGATACAATTTATAATGGTAGTGCTTACGGATGTAAGACGCGAGAAGATTTAATTTCAATAACAAAAACCATGAGGTAAACGAATGCAAAAACAAAACAGACAAAGAGCTGTCGTAATAGAGCTTCATATACCGCCTGGGGATTATACCAACATAAGAAAAGGTGATAAGCTTGCCGAAGCTCTGAGTTCTGATTTATCAGAATTTTTCAGAGTTACCGATAATCCAAGCATGTTTTATGTATCAATAAAACATTATTTATCTGAACGTGTCGGTTTAAATAAAATGCTCCCAGGCGATAGTGTGATTGAATCATCAATACACGCTACGATAGTAACTCTAATGACAGAAATAGCTGCAACGGCAGTACACGAAATCAAAAGCGAAAAGGAGGACAAGCCTCACAAAAAGAGGGTTGGCGGAGCTCTTCGCGAGCTTAGAGAAACATTGAAGTCCGAGCAAAGAATGAAGGATTTTGACAGATTTTGCTCTGATTCCTATGGGGTATCTGTAGAGAAACCTAGGGATTTATCCAATTTTGCGTCAGGCGAGGAGTATACTGTCAGCGATGAGGATTTAGATATCCACATAGACAACCATTTGAACGCTAAATCATAACGAAAGGAGCTTGTAATGGGATTCGACCTATACGGTCTTAGCCCATCAAACGAACAAGTGCCTGACTGCGATTTCTCTGATGAAAAAACAACAGAAGCGTACTTTACATGGCAATCAAATACAAAAGGAGCGTACTTCAGACAAAATGTTTGGGGTTGGCGTCCCGTTTGGCAATATGTCATGGAAAGTTGCGGTGATATAATATCAGTAGAAGATGCTCAAGAAGGTTCTTGGAATGATGGACATGAGATAACAAAAGAAAAAGCTAAGCTAATATCAAACAGAATAAACTCTCTGCATAAAAGTGGAGAATTAGTTAACTATGCTCGAACTTACACAACAGAGATGGATTCTTTGCCAGATGAGGAGTGCAAAATATGTAACGGTACCGGCACAAGAAAAGAATGGGAAGGTTGGCAATCAGAAGAGTCATGGTTAATGCACCACGATAGACTGGAACAGGGTGGAATTGGTGGTTATAGTTGGGCTAAAGAGTGCAATGGCTGTAATTCCTGTCACGGAGTTGGCAAGGTTAAGAACTTTGACCGAAGCTATCCATTTGAAGTTGAAACTATGTTAGAATTTGCAGAATTTTGTGAATACTCAGGCGGATTTCGTATCTGTTAGTAATACTTTAACAAGTTTAAGCCTAGGCTTATGTCTAGGCTTAGGCTTTGTTAAAGTTATAATTAAGATAAAGTAATTAAGCCTATATATTACTATATATAGGTGTATTATTTAATACAAAAAAACATAAAAAAAGTATTGGTTAATAATAATAATTGTAATACTTTCTAAACAGAAATTGAGGACAAAATGGAAAATATGAGAACATTCAGATGCGACAACAAAACATGGCGAAACTTCAAGTTAATATGCACGATGGATAACGTATCCATGCAAACACGACTTGGCAGTCTTGTTAAAGACTTCGTTAAAAGTAAATCATTAAATACAGATGATATGACCAATGATAAAAGAATCAAAAGTCACACAAATCTATGATGATTACGTTGCTCACCTAAACGCTAAGAAATCACAAAGATATGATGGAAAAGAAGGGTGGTTTCATTCTTCATCAGCTGGACTGTGCGCACGTAAACATTATTATTCATCTGTAGAAAAAATAAAACAGGCTCCAAAGGATGTCGACACAATGCGATTGTTTCGGCTTGGAGATGTAATACATTCAGATATACAAGATGCTGTCCAATGGTACGCCACCAATAGTGGTGCCCGCATTTTTATAGAAAAAGAGTTGTTCTTACACGACTTAAATGTTCGGGGCTTTATCGACTTGGTTATGGTAGACGATGGTGTGCTTTATGATATAAAATCATGTAATTATTGGAAATGGCGAACAATATTTAGAAAAAGTAAATATTATGACCCAGAATCAGTAAAAAACTACATGATGCAAACCGCTACATACGCTCACTGGTACAACGTTTACTTTCAACACGATTACCCGCAAATACGCTCTATGGCTCTATTGTTTTATAACAAGAATGACTCAAAAATGCAAGAGTTAGAAATTCCGATGAGCATGATAGACGAAGCTGTGAATTATTGGGAAAAAATCAATGAAGCTGTAAAAGAAGGAGTTCCTCCGGTTAAACTTGGGTTTGCTCCAGTCCTGGAATGGGAATGTAACTCTAAATACTGCTCATACTTTGAAGCTTGTGGTGGTGGTTTAGTTGGTAAAAAGGTGGTGGAATGATGGATGAACACTTGGTGAAGCGGTGCAGAACTTGTAAGAAGGAGAAAAAAGCAGTAGAATTTTATATTGCTAACAGATATTCTGGAACATTAAGACCAGATTGTATCAAATGTGTCAGCAAGTCAAGAAAATTATATAGCTGGGTATCTCAAAAGCGCGGATGGCCTTACCTCGGAGATGTTAATGATGCTGAATATTTGAGAGATAGACAAAAGACTTTTAATAACAATGGTAATGGATGGTGGTGGTTTGCAAGTAACGACATTAACAAAAATAGGTGTCGACATTAGCCACACATACCACGCCAGAAAGGACGATAGTAATGTCACGTAAAAGAAAAGTAACTTCTGAAGTCATAGAAAGTATGAAAATGCTTCACGACCAGGGAGTTAAAGTCGCTATGATTGCTGATGTACTTAGCTTTAGCAAGTGGACTGTGTACCAAGCTAAGAACGCAGATTGGAATCTGGACAAGTATGTCGAAACAAGAAACGCTCATTTCGACGCTCAAAAGAAGAACGTTAAAGATACATCAATTTTGTTATCTTCAAGCACCTCTTTAAACGGAGAAAGCTCGGTGATATCAACAAATGGTTTATCGAACTTATCGAAGCTCACATTAGAGGGGTTTTCAGATACGGTTAGAGGTCTCGACAGAGTGTGCTCTGGGATACACAACATCAACCTAACCCTTAAGCGTCTGGAGAAGACATTTAAGCATATTGACGATGAGCTGACTGGAGAACCTACAACAATCTGATATCAATCTGATATCGAAGTTGTAATGATAGGGGCTTAGTTATATTATCGCAGTGAGAGAACTCTCTCGCATGGGTAAATGCATTCCTAGAATGAATGAAAATACTAAGCCCTTATTTAAATGGATAGGATAACATTAAAAATTAAAAAGGAAGTATCATGCAAAAAAAAGAAGACACAAAAAGCACTGGTCTAGACTTGTGGGAGAGAGTCGAGACTACTGACCCTGAGTTCACAACAAAAGTAACCCAGCGCGGTGGGTTCACCGCTATTGGGGCTCAATATCAAATTAAAAACGCAACGTCTTTGTTTGGGCCGTTTGGTCATGGATTCGGAGTAAAAGATGAATTGTACACACCAATATTAAATGATACACTTATTGTGTATACCGCTACATTCTTTTATAAATATTATAATAAAAAGCTAAATTTTATAGAGGGAGAGTTCCCAATTAGTAGCGCAATTAAAGTGATGATGGGCAATAGGGTTGATGATGATTGTATTAAAAAGGTAGCAACAGACGCTCTGACTAAAGGTCTTTCAAAACTTGGATTTAATGCTGATGTGTTCATGGGTAGATTTGACGATAATAAATATGTTAATACTAATGGACAGAAGTTTGGTGGTGATACAGGAGTAGACGCAGATAAAAAGGGAGATTGGATATGAGCAACGTAGATGATTTATTAGATGACTTTGAAGATGAGGATGTTTACTATGACCCTCAAATGTCTGCTCTTGTCCCAGAAGGTTCATACCCAGCAACAATAACAGGTCTTTACAGCAAAAGAATAAAAACACAAAGGGGTAACAACGGTATGTTGTACAAACCTCAGTACAGACTTGATGAGCGGGTAAAGAATTACGGTGGCAGGGAAATCCAAGACACTGGTGTATGGAGGTTCTTCGGGACAAAAGACGATGATGGCAGGAGAATAACTGGTGGTAGTAACGCTGGATACAAAAAATTTCTTGATAAGATTCATATCCCACTACAAAAAATTGAAATAGACAGGAACACTGGTGAAGAGCCGAGAGTTATACTCAAGCTACCCGCCATCACAAAAGACTTAATACTAGACAAGCCTGTAGTTATCAGCATACACCACGAAGAGTGGGAAGGCAGAGATGGGCATAGAAGAATAACAACAGTTGCTACCCTAGTAAGGGTCAGAAATGGCTCCTCCGATGGACAGGGACACTCATAGGCTTGTGCATTTCCTAAAATATAGCGAACACGCAACAGATTTAGATATACATATGTTGGGTATTCGCGATGTTAGGGGTGCAATAAAAAGAGCTAAAAATCATGGATATACAATCGAAACAAAAAATAGCGGATTTCTATGGAATCGAAGCACAATTTATTATTTAAAGACACAAGTATAATGGCACAGACATTGCCCCATTCATATGAAGTTGAAAAAGAATTGCTCGGTCAAATGATATTAGACAATAGCACTATTGACAAAGTTATACACTACATACCGTCAGACACGATATTTTATAATGAATTTCACAGGAGCGTATGGAGAGGTATTGTTGACTTACGCAAAAAGGGGAATGATGATATAACAGTAAATACACTCATTGCCGAGATACCACCATCGTTGGCTACCAATCAAATGGGTTGGCAAATAACAGGTCTGTGTGAAGTAGCTACAATATCAAACGCTGAGAGCAATGCTAAGATATTACACGAAAAGTGGTTACTTAGGAATGTTATATTAAAGTCTGAGCAAGTTAAGAATGTTTTAAATGTAAAGAGCTCTGACGCTCGAGAGGTTCTTGAGCAATTACAGCATGAGATTGAAGGGGTTCTTGATATTCAGGTTGGTAATGGGTTTGACATAGATGGGCTTCTTGACGAAACTTTTGAGAATATGTTTAACGAAGATGCTTTGATTAGATTTGGGTATCCAAAGCTTGATGAATTGACTGGAGGGATGACAAGAGGTGAGATTACGGTGATTGCTGGGAGGCCTGGTCATTTTAAATCAACTACAATGTTAAACGTAGTTAGGAATCTTATTCATGGTGGATATAAAGTATTGGTAATGAATCGAGAGATGAGTAATGTCGAAATGATGAAAAAGCTTATCGTACTTGAATCAGAACATTTGTCATATGAGAAGATTAGAATTGGCACGTTAAACGAAAACGACAATAAGATGCTCGAAAAATCAAAACAAAACATAAGAAAAAACTATAAAAATTTAATAATGTACGATAATATATTTGATATCGAGGGCTCAATGCGTGAGATTCGTAAACATAAGCCCGATGTGGTTGTAGATGATTACATAGGACTGGTGAGTGTTGCTGGAATAGATGATAACAGGATACGAGTTGATAACATTATGAAACAATACAAATGGTCTGCTAAAAAGAATAAAATGGCTGTACTTCTGGTATCACAGCTCAACCGTGAGTGTGAATCAAGAGCGAACAAAAGACCGTTGCTCAGAGATTTGCGTGATAGTGGCTCTATTGAACAGGATGCTGAAATTATACTGTTCATGTACTATGAATGGCGATATTATACTCAAGAGTCTGATATGGGTGAGTTCGGAATTGAAATAATACTTGGAAAGAACAGATATGGTAAAAGCGGTAGGGTTAAGATGGGAGTCGCTGGTGACAGGTGTAAGATTTATTCTACACCAGAAGAAGCTTTAACGGAGGTATTTAATGGCTAAAATTGTTTATAACGAAAGCGATTCAATACTAATTAGAAGTGTTTTGAAAATTGGTTTGAAGTCATTAAAAAAGAAAAACGCTCTAAATAGTTTTGAAGATTTACAGAGAATTTCTAGTATTATAAAAGATATGGAAGCTGTAGAGCATCCTAAATCAGAATCAGGCTCAACAACTGCGATAGCAGACTGTAGGGAATGTGAATAATGAACACAAGTAAACGAAAAATAAGTATGCGTGAAAGAATCAAAACGCTAGAAGATACTGTCAATAATATGACAATGGGCACTATTAATTCATTGGTTCGAGCCGTTAGCGTGCTCGGAAGCACATTTGAAGAATATATTGCTATGAAAAATGATACAGAGAAATTTGTTAAACATCTAGAAAAGGTGATAAAAAATGAAAACAAAAGCTCAGATACGAGGGAAAAGAAATCGTCAAAGGGGAGCGGAACTACAAAGGCAAGCGGTAAGAATAGCTAAGGAATTTGACCTTGAAGCTTTTAACCGAGATAGGGGTGGTGCTCAACACGAACAAGGAGACATAGAGATAGAAGGTAAATTCTATGGGTGTAAACGTCGCAAAAGAGTACCTTCATGGGTGTTACCTGAGAAAGAGGAACATGGGGTCGTCTTTCGCATGGACAGGGAGATTCCGTACATATCAATCCCATATGACACATTTTGTTTTCTGATAAAGATGAGCAAGTCAAACTTATAATGGATTTTTCTTCATACAACAAGAGAAAACAGGCGTATGAAATACTTCGTTCATACAAAGAAGCTGTAAAAAATATTAAAGATAGTGGTAGAGAGCCATCTATCGGAACGCTTAAAAGAATTGCGGAAATAAAAATGTTTATTCGTAAACATAGTAACGGTCAAGTCACCAAATGAATGGCAACTTTGACATAGACCTTGATTTTGGACAAATATACGAGGAAAAGATACGTAAAATCTTCCAAGGCAAGGGTGGTATAGAGGTAAAAACAGAGCGTGATATGTGGAAACGCACAGGAAATATAGCTATAGAAGTCAGTTACAGGGGAAATCCAAGTGGATTATCAAGCACTAACGCTGACTGGTGGGTACACATATTATCAGATAATGGCGAAATTGATACAGCATTTATGTTTGAAGTCAACAAGCTTAGAAAAAAGATACGCAGATTGGTGTCAAGAAAAGAAGCCCGTATTGTGATGGGTGGAGATAATAATGATAGTAAAATTGTACTTGTACCAATCAGCAAACTTTCACAAGTTACTTAAATAAGGAGTAATACTCATGAGTGAATACGACAACACCAACTCAGGTGTGCTTTTTGCAAACAACTACAAGGAAGAGGGTGATTCTAGGCCTGACTTTGTTGGTAATGTAGATGTTAAGGGTACAGAATACAGGTTGGCGGGATGGAAGAACGTTTCCAAAGGTGGAAAGCGTTACATCTCGGTAAAGGTAGAAGACGCTAAACCTAAAGACGGTGAGCCTACAGAAGAAGCACCATTTTAATTGGGTGTAAAGTGGCTTTTACCTAGCGAGCGGAGAGTTTACCACTTAAAAATGAAACTCTATTGCAGAGTGTTTGCTGGCATATACTCTGAAAACTAAAACCAGCAAGATTTAATTATGATAAATAAAATACTACAGGGCGATGTACTCGCCAGATTAAAAGATATACCTGATGGATATGTACAGATGGTCTGTACAAGTCCGCCATACTGGGCCCTTCGAGACTATGGAGCAGAAGGACAGTTTGGTCTTGAGCCTACGCCTGAAGGGTATGTTGAAAAGTTGGTTGAGATTGGGCGGGAGATAAAACGAGTGCTCCGAGACGATGGAACTTTCTGGTTAAACTTAGGTGATACATATTGGGGTGGCGGTTGGAGAGGTGTAGAACTTAATAAGCATAGTGGGAATGTGCAAAAAGGACACACAGGCAGTCATTGTGGTGACAATATATCAATGGGTAAGGGCTCACATAGTCTTATTAAGCCAAAGGATATGGTCGGCATACCGTGGCGTTCAGCTTTTGGATTACAATCTGATGGATGGTATTTAAGACAGGATATCATATGGAATAAACCCAATCCAATGCCTGAGTCTGTTACAGACAGGTGTACAAAAGCACATGAATATATATTTTTATTATCAAAGTCTAAAAATTATTACTTTGATTCTAATGCTATTAAACAACCCTACAAGGAAGGAACTAAACCAGGTTCACAGTTCGGTGGTAAAAAAGGTAATTCAGAACTTGGCATGAAGACGAAACTTCAAAAGTCGGAGCAGGGATACTTTGAAATGAAGGATGGAGCCAATATGAAAAGCGTATGGAATATTCCTGTAAGACCATTCAAGGGGGCTCATTTTGCTACATTCCCTGAGAAGCTTCCTGAGTTATGTATAAGAGCTGGTTCTAAAAAAGGAGATATAGTATTAGACCCATTCTTCGGTAGTGGTACAACTGGGTGGGTTGCACAAAGACTTGGACGTAGTTGGTTAGGTATTGAACTTAACCCTGATTACATAAAGATTGCGGAGGAGAGATTCAAACAACAGGAGTTATTCATATGATAGCTATAATAAAAGATAAAATAGATAATGAATGTGAACATAAGAACAGACATTATCAACCAGAAGAATACGACACTAACATTCCTGAGTCTTACACTTGTGAAGATTGCGGAGCAGCACTAGGAATCCCCGAACCAGATTGGGATTTAATGAATAAGGAGTAATGATGGGAAAATTTAAAAACATGATAATAGAGATGGAAGAAGCTCGTCTTGAAGAGCCATACCCTTGGGATATGGGAGCCCCACTATGCAAACGATGTGATAGTAGTAGGTACAATATAATTAAAACAGGTGATAAAACTATGATTGTACCATGCTCATACTGTGACAGGCCAATGCAAATATTAGATAAATCAGATGACAGTTAAAGATTTTTTTAAGTGGGCAGACAAGGAGTTTGCTATTGAAATGAAATTGATGCGTGTAAAAGGCGAGGAGTATACTGTCAGCGATGAAGATAAGCTAAAGAATTTTAAGTCAATAGCGGATAGATTGGATGTGGCTACGCCTATTGTTGCGATGGTCTATCTTTTAAAGCACATGGATTCAATAAGAAACTATGTATTAAATGGGGTGGAAGCGTCGGATGAATCTATATCAGGACGCATAAGAGATGCTCGAAACTACTTAATGCTCCTACACGCTATTCTATTAGAATCAAAAGGGTTAGATGTTGAAGAGGTTGATGGAAAAAAATCACCTTGGTTTGGCGTAACTAATGCGTCTAGCCCTTTAAGATTTCAATTTGTTGAGAATAAATAGCTAAAGCCTAGGCCTAGGCTGTTAAAAGCTTATAATAGTTGTTAGCTGAATATATAATATATATATACTAAGCTATATATACAAAATACTTCAAATATGGACGTTTTATATTCTGGTCGATAGTGGGTAAGGGTTCGGGTGTAAAAGTCCCGTCAGCGGTCTATTAGACCCCTTATTTACTAATATGGGTGTCTCATAGTATTGATTTTATCAAGGCAAGACTGTAAGTTGTTAAAATTAATCTTATCATCTTTAAAAGCTTTAAATATTCTAGCTCTATCTTTTACAGGTAATCCATCAGATTCTACAGCTAATAATTTCTGTACAAAGTATCTTTCGTTATCGCTCAT
>Ga0208642_1000373_pt1 | contig 24355 bp, 19 predicted proteins | sample ETN02SmetaG_4_FD_185790 | JGI IMG/M metagenome (GOLD analysis project Ga0208642, IMG submission 185790) | Marine microbial and viral communities from oxygen minimum zone, Eastern Pacific Ocean - ETNP2014F10-02SV251 (SPAdes) (version 2) | ecosystem: Environmental > Aquatic > Marine > Oceanic ...
AGAAGGCGCACCAGTTCCGGATCGCGTGCCTCGGGTGCGGTGATCAGAGCGTATTCTAGGGCCGTCTGGCAACCTTTCGCGCAGGGTCCTTCATGGGTGGCTAGCTTTGACGCCAGGGCCTTGATCAAAGCGCGTGCCTTGTGGACATTCTCATAGAGAGTCTTGACGATAGTCTCAACATTGACGTCGTCGTGATCAGGATGCCAACAGTCGAAGTCGGTGACCATGGCGACGGTGGCAAAACACATCTCCGCCTCGCGGGCGAGCTTAGCCTCGGGCATGTTGGTCATGCCGATGACGTCGCAACCCCAGGAACGGTAGAGCTCGGATTCGGCACGGGATGAGAACTGCGGCCCCTCCATCACCAGATAGGTGCCGCCGAGGTGATGTGGAATGCCGGCTTCGTGGGCCGCTTCCTCGATATGGCTGCCGAGGCGGGCGCAGACGGGATGGGCCATGGAGACATGGCCCACTAGGCCGGGCCCGAAGAAGCTTTTCCGGCGGGCGAAGGAGCGGTCGATGAACTGGTCGACGATGACGAAGGTGCCCGGTGCCAGATCCGCATTGAGGCTGCCTACCGCGCTCACCGAGATGATATCGGTGACCCCGGCGCGCTTGAGGACGTCGATATTGGCCGGATAGTTGATATCAGAAGGGGGGATGCGGTGGCCGCGGTCATGGCGCGGCAGGAAGACGAACTGGACGTCGCCGAGTGTGCCAAAGCACAGATCCCCGGAAGGCTCGCCGAAAGGGGAAACGGCTTTTTTCCAGTGGACGTTTTCCAGGCCCTCGATTTCGTAGACGCCGCTGCCGCCGATGACGCCGATAACGGGAGAATGACTACGGGCCATGAGGCAACCCTTTGCGGATGGTTAAAGACGGACGGCTATGGACGCATGGTCAAGTATAGGGCGGCCATTCAGTGCAGCCGCGACCACACCTTACGCTTTATGGCGGCAAGCATGGCGGTAAACACAAGAAGGAATAGCATCACTTTGAGCCCCAACAGCTTGCGCGCCTCCATCTCGGGCGAGGCGGTCCAGGCCAGGAAGGTGGTGAGGTCGGAGGCCATCTGATTCACTGTGGCCGGCGTGCCATCGGCGTATTCCACCGCATCGTCATCGAGCGGCTGCGGCATGGCTATCTGGTGGCCGGGGAAGGCGGCGTTGTAGTACATGCCGTCGGGCAGTTCCCTGCCATCAGGGGTGTCGCCATAACCGGTAAGCAGGGCGTAGATATAATCGGCTCCGTTCTTGCGCGCCTTGACAATCAGGGAGAGGTCTGGCGGCAGGGCCCCGTTATTGGCTGCGCGCGCGGCGTTAGTGTTGGCGAAGGGGGAAACAAAATGGTCCGAAGGCAGGGCCTCGCGCTGGTACATCTCGCCCTCCTCATCAGGGCCGTCGGTAACTTCGTATTCGGCGGCGAAGGCCTTGATGTCGTCTTCGTCGTAGCCCAGCGCAGCGAGATTGCGGTAGGTGAGCAGGCGCAGGCCGTGACAGCCGGAACAGAGCTCGTTATAGACCTGATAGCCGCGTTGTTGGGCGGTGCGGTCGAAGCTACCGAAAATACCGTCGAAGGACCAGTCGCGTTTTTCAATCTCGGGCATCTCCGCGGCCGCGGCGGGACTGGGGGTGACGCTTGAGAGAAGGAAAAGGCCCGCTATCAGTCCCGAAACAAGGGTTGGGGTTACCCGCATCACGACTTTCCCCCTTCCTTGCCGCCCAACACCTCCGCAGAAATGCTTTCCGGCAGGGGGCGGGGTTTTTCGAAATAGGCGATCAGCGGGATGATGACGATGAAATAAGCGAAATAGAAGGCCGTGCCGATGCGCCCCAGGATCACGAAAAACCCCTCCGGCGGGTTGGCGCCGACCCATCCCAGCAACAGGCAGTCGGCGAAGAAAATCCAGAAAAACTGTTTGAAAATGGGACGGAAACGGGAGCTGCGCACTTTGGAAAAGTCAAGCCACGGCAGAAAGAACAGGATCAGGATCGAACCGAACATGAGGATAACGCCGGCTAACTTGGCCGTAATCAGGACAAAGCCGAAGACCTCGATATCGGGCACCGCCCGCAGGATGGCGTAGAAGGGCAGGAAATACCATTCGGGCACGATATGGGGCGGGGTCGCCAGCGGGTTTGCCGGGATGTAGTTGTCTGGCTCACCGAAGAAATCGGGGGCGTAGAACACGAAACCCAGATAAACCAAGAAGAAAACGCCGAAACCGAAGAAATCCTTGGCCGTGTAGTAGGGATGGAAGGGGATGGTGTCCTGCGGCCCCGTGGCGTCGATACCCAGCGGATTGTTGGACTTCACCGTGTGCAGGGCTACCAGATGGAGAAACACCACGGCGAAGATAAGGAAGGGGAACAGGTAATGGAGGGCGTAGAAACGGGTCAGTGTCGGGTTGCCAATGGAATAGCCGCCCCACAGCCAGTTCACGATCTCCTCGCCCACCAGCGGGATCGCTGAGAACAGATTGGTGATCACAGTGGCACCCCAGAAACTCATCTGGCCCCAGGGCAGCACATAGCCCATGAAGGCGGTGGCCATCATCAGCAACAGGATGATGACCCCCATCGCCCATAGAATCTCGCGCGGCGACTTATAGGAGCCGAAATAGAGGCCACGGAACAGGTGGATATAGACAGCGATGAAAAACATAGAGACGCCGTTCGAGTGGAGATAGCGCAAGAGCCAGCCGTAATTGACATCGCGCATGATGCGCTCGACGCTGTCGAAGGCGTAATTCACATGGGGGGTGTACTGCATGGCCAGCATGACCCCAGTGCCGATCAGGACCACCAGCACGATGCCGGCGATGGAGCCGAAATTCCACCAGTAGTTGAGATTGCGCGGGGTGGGATAGTCACGCAGTTCGTGGTTGAGGAAGGTGAAGACCGGAAGACGTTCGTCGATCCATTTGACCACGGGATGTGTGCTCATCGGGGGCGTTTCCTAACCGATCAGGATCGACGTTTCGTCGGTGAATTTATAGGGTGGCACCACCAGGTTGGTGGGCGACGGTCCCTTGCGGATACGGCCCGAGGTGTCGAACTGGGAACCGTGACAGGGACAGAACCAACCGCCCCATTGGCCCCGCGGCTGGCCCGATTTCTGGCCCAGCGGAATACAGCCGAGATGGGGGCAGATGCCGACGAGGACCAGCCATTCCGGCTTGATCTCGCGGTCTTCATCGGGCACGGGGTCGCGCAGGGTGGAAATGTCCACGGCGCGGGCGGCGGTAATTTCCTGTTCGGTGCGGTGGCGGACGAAGACGGGCGTGCCACGCCAGACCACGGTGATGCTCTGCCCCACTTCCACCGAGGAGAGGTCGACCTCGGTGGTGGACAGGGCCAGCACGTCGGCCGCTGGGTTCATGCTGTCGATGAATGGCCAGGTGGACAGAGCCACGCCCGCCGTGCCGACAATGCTGGTGGTGAGCAGAAGAAAATCACGCCGGGTTTCGTCGTCTCCCCCGGAGCCCGCGTCCTGCGCCTTTACTGTCATGGTTGATTCCCCTATTTCGGTTTCCAAATCACGTCATTGTCCTAGCCAACAACACCCCACAATGGCAAGGAAAAGTGAAGGAAGGATGTATGCGGTCTTTCGCCACACCTTTCACCACCGGCTTTGCCGGTCTTAGAGGAAGCCCCATCCCGGTATAATCGGTCACGACCATAAATCACCGGAAAGCAAACCGCCAGGGCGCCTTGCCATGTGCCAGCCCGATATCCCCCAGAACGCCGCCTCCCTGATGCGGCTGGGGGCCTGCATGGAGGTGTTCCTGCGGTGCTACTAATATTAATCGGCGTCGCTCCTTAGCTCTTTAACGCCTTCAACTTCTCCAGACAGTCCTCACGGCCAGGCTTGAAGTCCTCGGCGATCCACCACGCCTCCAGCCGCGACAACATCTCGCCCACCGCCGCGCCCGGATCCATGCCCAGCGCCAGCACATCCCCGCCCGTTGCCGGCAGAGACGGCGGAGTCCAGGCTTCGGCCTCGGCCAGCATCTTCCTATAAGTTTCCTCTCTCTGGGGATTAGTGGCCCAGGCCAGCAGCACCCGGTCGCGGAATAACTCTGCTCCCGAGGTATAGAGGGCGCGCCGCCAGGTGGTGGCATCGCCACCGGCATCGAGCTCTCCTCCGGCAAGCGCCGCTAGCCGGTCACGCTCGGCGTTGGAGAGCTTGAGCCGCTCCGCCACCTTCTCCGCCGCCGTCTCCGCGTCCTTGCCGCCGAGAAGAATGGCGAGGTGGCGCAGGGGCTCGGACTCCCCCGGACCGGCCTTTCCTAGCCCGGCCTCGATGGCGGTCAGCGCGGCTAGCGCGGCGTCCGTTCCCGTTCCAGTTTTCATCTCCGGCAGCACGTGTTGGAGGATGCCGTTTTCCGCCATGAGCCGGATGTGGGGCGCGGGGTCGGGGGCGGCCAGCAGCCTCTTCAGTTCGTGCCAGACTCGTTCCACCGACAGTATTTCCAGCTGCGCCGCTGCTTCACGGCAGGCGGCAAGGGCGTCCTCGTCGGCCGCTCCCTTGCCGAACCAGGCATGGAAACGGAAGAACCGCAACAGCCGCAGCACGTCCTCAGCGATGCGTTCCCGGGCCTCGCCCACGAACCGCACCCGGCCCGCGCGCAGGTCCGCCTCGCCGTTTTGTGGATCATAGAGCGTGCCGTCGGGACCACAGTAGATGGCGTTCATGGTGAAGTCGCGGCGCATGGAATCGGCCTCCCAGTCGTCGGTGAAGGCGACCTTGGCGTGGCGGCCGAAGGTCTCCACGTCATGGCGTAGGGTCGTCACCTCGAAGGACCTACCGTCCGCTACCGCGGTGATGGTGCCGTGTTCGATGCCGGTGGCGATGGCGCGCAGCCCGGCCTTTTTGAGAAGAGCCGTCACCGTCTCCGGCGGGTCCGGGGTGGCGAGGTCGATGTCGGCCACGGCGCGCCCCAACAGCGTATCGCGTACACAGCCGCCGACGAAACGCACCACCGCACCCTTAGCGCCAAGGGCGTCGGTGACGGCTCGGGTTTCTGGGGCCGCCATCCAGTCCGGTACGGGGATGCTTTGCGCCGTCTTCACGGACTCATTCTTCCGTGACGAGAGCGGCGGGTGGCGGCTCGCCGCTTGGCGACTCATCGGGAGCGTCGCTGAATTGCCCCGGTGCGATACGACCGTCTTCCATATGGGGAGGATCATACTGGCTCCATGGGGGCTCGCCGTCATGGAGCGCCAGTGCGCCCAGAGTCAGCGCCAGCAGGGAGACGCCGGCGGTGGCCAACAGCAGCCACGGCGTCTTTTCCCAGGACGCTTCTTCGCCCCGCGCCTTGGCGCGCCGCTGCGCCGGTATCATAAACATGAAATAGATGGCCGTGGGCAGCAACAGAGGCAGCAGATAGGTGAAGAAAATCCGGATCATTTTTGTCTCAGCCTTTCATACAGCGCTATCAGCATAGCCGCCGTCGCCCCCCAGATGAAACGCCCGTCATGGGTGATGGCGTGAATGAGCCCGCTGCCATCATTGAGATCATGGGGGCGGCGTTCGTGACGCGAGGGGTCGAGCACTACCTCCAAGGGCAATTCGAAGGTCTCAGCCACCTCACGTTCATCGGGGGTGAGCTCGAAGGGTGGGTGAAGCAGGGCGACCACGGGGGTGATGAGAAAGCCGGTCCTCGTGGCCACGTCGCCAAGACGGCCGAGAAGCTCAATCTCCCCGCCGCCTAGGCCCAACTCCTCATGGGTTTCGCGCAGGGCGGTGGTCTCGGCGTTTTCATCTTCGTCTTCGTGATGACCGCCGGGAAAGCCGAACTGTCCGGCATGGATATCGAGACCCTCGGCGCGGCGGATCAGCAACAGCGTGGTTTCGGCCTGGCGTGGAATTAGGGGCACCAGAACCGCCGCCGGGATCAGCTCTGGCGGGTGTTGGGGGGACTCATGCCGGGGAAACGCCGTTTCGGTAGGGGTGAGGCCAGCCGCGGCGAATCGGTCCTTGAGCCGTTCGGCAGTCCAGGATTGTTCTGACGCGATGGTGTGGGCCGTCTTGTCCATTCCGGATTCCCGGAAAAGTGCGCGATGTAATGGGTTAGTATACACTCAAACACATATATATAGTGGGCTCGTAGACTATGCCCATCATCCGTTGCAGGTGAAAAACTTCAGGGGGGAGATATTCGCTATGCCGTCACGGGACAACGCACCTCCGTCGCAGAACCCGCAACTCGGCCCCACAGCGCCGCCGCAGAGTGGCCTTATCTTTCCCTTCATGGCGCGTTGCTACGCCATGGGGGGGCGCTATTCCTGGCTTCTGATCCGGGTCGTTACCGGCGTCAACCTGATTCCCCACGGGGCCAAGAAACTTTTTGGCGGTATTGAGGGAACGGCCGCTTTCTTCGCCGGTGCCGGCTACGAACCGGCCTTGTTTCTGACCTGGCTGGTGGCGGTAACAGAATTTTTCGGCGGTATTCTCCTGATCCTGGGGCTGTTCACCCGCCCGGCGGCAGCGGCGGTGGCTGTTTTCATGGCCGTGGCCGTGCAACATCATTATGCCAACGGTTTTTTCTGGGGCGGGGGCGGTTATGAATATCCCCTCATGTGGGGAGTTATGGCGCTTGCTATTTTTTTGCGCGGCGGCGGCGCCTGTTCGCTGGATGCGAGAATCGGCCGCGAGTTCTGACCGCAACCAGGAGAATTTTAGGAACTTTAAGAAACTGTAGGAACAACCCGGAAGGGCGGTTTATCCGGCCACCGCCTTGTCCACGGAATCGGTTATGTTATGTGCAAGAGCGATAACTCTTTCATCGGAGGAGAAGGCCATATCAATGAACTTGGCGAGTTCGAGGAGAAGGTCTAGATGTGAAGTCCCCATCTTATATGCCAGATTGAGCTAAGGTTTCTTGGACAGGCGGGCGCAAATAAAAAAGGGCCGCCCCAAAGGGGCGGCCCCCAAACACCACTCACAAGATCCCCCTAGTTGGTGTTTCCCCCTTCTTCTGTGTCCTTGCTGGCGAGATTCGAGGTCTTGTCACGAAGGGCGTCGATAAGCACCGTGATTTTACCACCACCGTTACGGATCACCGAGGAGAATTCAGAGCGCTGGGTGATGGCCATGCTCACGCCTTCCACGGTGATGTCGTAGATTCTGTGCGCACCATTGGTTTTCGAGACGCGCCAGATCAACGTGATGGGTGGATCGCCGCCGGGCTGGTTGACCTTGGATGTGACAGTAAACACATTATTGCCTTCGGTCTTGGTTCCAGTAACGGTGAAGGTCTCGCCGCTGTAATGACGGAATTTGGCGGAATAGGTCTGGATAACAAACTTGTTGAACAGGGCTGTGAATTTCTCGCGTTCGTCCTTGGTAGTTTTCTTCCAGTAACGGCCAAGCACGAAGCGGCTGATGGCGAGAGAATCAAATCCTTCTTCGTAAAGTTTGCTGAAGCGCGCCCGCAATTCTTTGGTGGCGAGACCTTCCTCGGTCAGGGCATTGATGGCCCTGTTCCCGAAATCCTGAATGAAGGCACCAGCCTGTCCGAGGGTTCCCTCGGCGCGGACGGGGGATACGGAAAGAACAAGGCCAAACGCCATAAATGACGCACAGAGAAAAAGGCGGTGCGGGACCATGCTAAGCATCAGTCATGTTTATTGCTTACTGTCTATTGCTTACTGGACGAGGGAGGCCCTATCGACGCTCGGGAAGTCGTCGACATTACTCATGAAGCTGGGACCGGGCACTTCGGCGCCTTCTTCACCATTGCGCACCTCGGCCTCGCGGCGCTGGCGATAGAGGCTGCGCACGGTGGCGTAGAAGTCGAGCGAGCTTTCCTCGATATCATCGAGTACGTCGAGCACGCGGGCGCGCTCGTCGATGCCCTCGATACCGCCGCGGATGAGCCAGTATTCAAGCTCCGCGCCCTGGTTATCGAAGACATAGGTCAGGGGATCGAGGAAGCTGTCGGTTATGGTTCCGACGATGGCGCGCGGACTCGAAGGCCCAAGAATAGGAACGACGATATAGGGTCCGGTGGGGGCGCCCCACACGGCCAGGGTCTGTCCGAAATCCTCGTTATGGCGCTCCAGCCCCACATGGGCGGCCACATCGAATATGCCGCCGACACCGACGGTGGTATTGATGAGGAAGCGGCCGAGTACGTCGGCAGCGCGCTCGAGCTCGCCCTGAAGCAGGTCATTAGCGAAATTGACCGGCGCTCTAACGTTGTTGACCGTGTTGTGGATGCTGTCGCGCACCGGCTTGGGGAGTAAGACGTAGGCCTGGGCCAGCGGCTTAAACAGCACCGTATCCAGCCCCCGGTTAAAGGCGAAGAAGTTACGGTTGGTGGGCTCTAGGGGATCGTTGATTTCTTCGTATTCGGCCAGGGCCTCGGGGTCTTCCGGAGGTGTGGTACATGCCGTGGCGAAAAGAGCTATTAATGCAACGCTGGCGAAATGCCCTGTGAAGTGTAGCGCTTTCATGTAAAGTTCACTCCCCTGAGAAAAAATGTCCGTCATGCGCCATCACGCATACACTACAGCCACCCTCACGCAATCCCAAACTACCTGTTACTTCTTGCCGAAAAGACGTACAACAAATTGCGCTCAAGTTAGTCACAAAAACTCTCGCATCCCAAATATACACAGGCCATATAAAAAAACTAGCGGGGATATGAGTCAACAAAAGCGCAACGGCAAACTGTTGTATTAATGTTACATTTATGGGGGCGGGTATCCGGACCGATAGGGGGTTGTTGACTTTAACCTGTGCGACCCTGAAAACCTCCACCTTAAGACCGTTTCTTGAGGGGACTTTTTGCCAAGGATGGCCTATTGAATATAAAGGGTGGTTGTGGCCTCATCCCGTGGCTGGTCCGCCCATGAATCCGGTTCCATTGAACAAGAAGAGACCATCATGACCAACGTTTCCCACCATGCGCCGACGCCGCCCGTGGCGCCGCCACAGCGTGATGGCATGAAGGTTTCGTTCGAGTTTTTTCCACCCAAGACGAAGAAAATGGAACAGACCCTGTGGGCGGCGATCAAGCGGCTGGAGCCCCTGGCCCCGCAGTTCGTCTCGGTGACCTATGGTGCCGCCGGCAGTACCCGCAAGCGCACCCACGCCACGGTGGTGCGCATCCGCCGCGAGACCAACCTCGAACCGGCGGCCCATCTCACCTGCGTGGGGGCGGATCGGGATGAGATCGACGCCATTGCCCGCCGCTACTGGAAGGAAGGCATCTGCCACATCGTCGCCCTGCGCGGCGACCAGCCGGAGCAAGAGGACACCTACACCCCCCATCCCGGCGGCTATGCCTATGCCTCCGATCTGGTGACGGGTCTGAAAAAAATTGCCGATTTCGAAATCTCGGTGGCGGCATATCCCGAGACCCATCCCGAATCGCAGAGCGTGCAGGACGACCTCGACAACCTCAAACGCAAGATCGACGCCGGGGCCAGCCGCGCCATCACCCAGTATTTCTTCGATGTGGACGTCTTCTTCCGTTTTCTCGACCGCGCCGCCGCCGCCGGGATCGAGGTTCCCATCGTACCCGGCATCCTGCCGGTGACCAACTTCGCCCGGGTCACGGAGTTCTGCCGCGCTTGCGGCACGTCGGTGCCGCCATGGATGGCGAGTATGTTCGAGGGTCTCGACAACGATCCTGAGACCCGCAGGCTGGTGGCCGCCACCATCGCTGCCGAACAGTGCCAGATTCTGCAGGCCCGCGGCATCAGGGAGTTTCATTTCTATACCCTAAACCGAGCCGACCTGGCCTATGCCATCTGCCATATCCTCGGCCTGCGGCCACAGGAGGGCGTGGGTAGCGGAGCCGCCGAGACCACGGCTCACGGAGCCACCGGGGCTGCGGATGGCGGTGCGGAATAACGGCGGTCTCCATGAGCAAATCTGTGACCGGACTTCTCGATTATCTGAGTGATCGCGTCCTTCTCGCCGATGGCGCTATGGGCACCCGGGTTCAGGCGCTCGACCTCGACGTGGAGAAGGATTACCTGGGCCAGGAAAACTGCACCGACATCCTCACCAAGAGCCGTCCCGACCTGGTGCGCGACATCCATATGGGCTATTTCGGCGCCGGGGCGGACGCGGTGGAAACCAACACCTTCGGTGCCTCACCGGTGACGCTGGGGGAATTCGGTCTGTCTGGGGAGGCCTTCGACCTCAATAAACAGTCCGCCGAACTGGCGCGCGAGGCGGCGCAGGAATTCACCGCCGACGGCCGTCCCCGCTTCGTGCTGGGCTCCATTGGGCCTGGCACCAAGCTGCCGAGCCTGGGACACATCGACTATCAGGTGCTGGAGGATTCCTTCACTGTGCAATGCGCCGGGCTGGCCGCTGGCGGTGTTGACGCCTTTTTGATCGAGACCTGCCAGGACCCGCTCCAGGTCAAGGCCGCGGTCAACGGCGCCAAACGCGCCCGCGAGGAAGCCAGGGCCAACATCCCCATCATCGCCCAGGTTACGGTGGAAACCACGGGGACGCTGCTGGTAGGCGCTGACATTGCCGCCGCGGCCACGGTGATCAACGCATTGGAGGTTCCGGTGATGGGCCTGAACTGCGCCACCGGCCCCCAGGAAATGTCCGAACACGTGAAATGGCTAGCGGAAAACTGGTCGGGGTTTCTCTCCGTCCTGCCCAATGCGGGGCTGCCCGAGCTGGTGGACGGCCAGCCCCACTATCCCTTAGGCCCCGAGGAGCTAGCCCATTGGCACGGGCGTTTCCTCGACGAGGACGGGGTCAATATGATCGGCGGCTGTTGCGGCACCGACATTCCCCATATCGAGGCCCTGGACGCCATGCTGCGCGCGCGCGCCTCCGCCAAGGGCGGCAAGCAGGCGCGGCCGAAACCGGTACAGCGGCAATCCTATTGGGTGCCGTCGGTGGCCTCCCTCTACGGCCAGGTCTCCTACGCCCAGGAAAACGCCTTCCTCGATATCGGCGAGCGCTGTAACGCCAACGGCAGCAAGAAATTCCGTAACCTCCAGGAAGCCGGAGACTGGGATGCCTGTATCGAGATGGGACGCGAACAGGTAACCAACGGCGCCCATACCCTGGATGTCTGCACCGCCTTCGTGGGCCGCGACGAAGAGGCCGACATGATTGAGGTGGTGAGCCGCATGCGCGGCGCCGTCACCGTGCCGCTGGTGTTCGATTCCACCGAATTGAACGTGCTCGAGGCGGCGCTGAAGCTCTATGGCGGCAAGCCCATTATCAATTCTATCAATTTCGAGGACGGCGAGGATTCAGCCACCGCGCGGCTGGAACTGGCGCGGCGTTTCGGCACCGGGCTGATCGCGCTCACCATCGACGAGGAAGGTATGGCTAAGACGACGGAGAAAAAGGTGGAAATCGCCTGCCGCCTCCACGACTTCGCCTGCAACCGGCACGGCCTGCCGTCTTGCGATCTGCTGATTGATCCTCTCACCTTTACCATCTGCACCGGTAACGAGGACGACCGCAGGCTGGCGCTGATGACGCTCGACGCTATCGCTGGGATTTCGAAAGAACTACCCAAATGCCAGATCATCCTCGGGCTGTCCAACGTCTCCTTCGGGGTCAACCCGGCGGCGCGCCATGTGCTCAATTCGGTGTTTCTCGACCATGCCCTGAAACGTGGCATGACCGGCGCTATCCTCCATTCCAGCCGTATCATGCCCCTACACAAGATTCCGCCGGAAGAAGCCAAGGTGGCCGAAGACCTCATCTTCGACCGCCGCAAAAGGGACTATGACCCGCTCCAGGCTTTCCTCGCCCTGTTCGAGGGCCGCGCGGAGGAGAAGAAAGAAAAAAAGAAACGCCCGGCCGATGTGGGTGAACGGCTCAAGTTGCGCATCATCGACGGCGACCGCCAGAGCATCGAGGCCGATCTCGACGAGGCTCTGGCCGGGCTGACTGCGCTCGACATCATCAACACCGTGCTTCTCGACGGCATGAAAGTGGTGGGCGAGCTCTTCGGCTCGGGCCAGATGCAGCTGCCCTTCGTGCTGCAATCGGCGGAAACCATGAAGACGGCGGTGGCCTATCTGGAGCCCCACATGGAACACATGGAAGGCCAGGAAAAGGGTGTCATGGTGCTGGCCACGGTAAAGGGTGACGTGCACGATATCGGCAAGAACCTGGTGGATATCATCCTCACCAATAACGGCTACAAGGTGATCAATCTCGGCATCAAACAGCCCATCGAACACATCATAGCAGCGGCGAAAGAACACGACGCCGATGTGATCGGCATGTCGGGCCTGTTGGTGAAATCCACCGTGGTCATGCGTGAAAGTTTGGAGGAAATGACCCGCGAGGGTTTCGATTTGCCGGTGGTGCTGGGCGGGGCTGCGTTGAACCGCAAATACGTGGAACGAGACTGCGCCGCTGCCTATGGCAGCGGCAGCGTAGCCTATGCCCGCGACGCCTTCGATGGGCTCGATTTCATGGACAAGGTGGCGGCCGGGGAACTGGACGCCCATCTCGCCGCCGAGGCCAAGAAGCGGGGCGGGAAATCCACCAAACCCGACATGATCGGCGAGCCGCCGCTTTCTGAATTACGTCCCCTCAATCTAGAAGGGGATTACGAGGCGACGAAGCTGCGCTGCAACGAGCTGACCAAGGACGTGGCGGTGCCCACGCCGCCCTTCTGGGGGGCCAAGACCATCGAGGCGGTGCCGATCCAGAACCTACTCGCTTTTCTCAACGAAGCCATGCTTTACCAGTTCCACTGGGGCTATAAGAAACAAGGCCGGACGCGCGGGGAATTCCAGGAATGGGCGCGCGGTGAACTGAAACCCATCCTCACCCGCATCGCCAAACAATGCCACGATGAAAAAATAATCACCCCCCAGGCCGTCTACGGCTACTGGAAATGCACTGCAGAGGGCAACGACGTGGTTCTCTTCGACGAAGATGGGAAAGCCGAACGCGCCCGCTTCACCCTGCCCCGACAGAAGGGTAAGAACGGCATGTGTATCGCCGATTTCTTCCGTGATATTGGTGAGGGCGAGGCCGCGCACGACGTGATCGCCCTGCAGGCGGTGACGGTGGGACAGCGGGCTTCCGAAGTGGCGCTGGAATGGTTTCACGCCGACAAATACCAGGACTATCTCTATCTTCACGGTTTCGGCGTGGAGATGGCTGAGGCTCTGGCCGAATATGTGCACAAGCGCATCCGCACCGAGCTCGGTTTCGCTGCCGAAGACGCCCGCGACATGGAGAGGCTCATCAAACAGGGCTATCACGGGGCGCGCTATTCCTTCGGCTATCCCGCCTGTCCCGACCTCGCCGACCAAGCCAAGCTCCTCGACCTGCTGGACGCTAAACACATCGGCATCACCATGGGCGAGAGTGACCAGCTCCACCCCGAACAGTCGACCACGGCGCTGGTGGTGCACCATCCCCAAGCGCGCTATTTCACGGTGTAACGGCCATCCTTTGGGGCGGCGCGCAGACCACGCCCGTGTGGTGATGGTGGCCTATTCCCAGATCGTGCACCGTCTGCGCTCCGAAGACAGGGGGCAGGTGTAACCCGGGAAGGCATGTTATAAACTCTCCCCATGAGCGACCACCATCACCAAACGGAACCGGCTCCGCCCGAGGCGAAGCCCGAGGGAAATCCTGAGCAAAAGCCCGCGGAAAAACCCAAGCCAAAGCCGGAGCCGCCTTATCTGGCTGGCCTCAACGACGCCCAGCGCCAGGCGGTGGAAGCCATGGACGGCCCGGTGCTGGTGTTGGCCGGGGCCGGCACCGGCAAGACCCGCGTCCTGACCACGCGGCTGGCGCATCTTTTGGCCACCGGGCGCGCCTGGTCATCGCAAATATTGGCCGTCACCTTCACCAACAAGGCGTCGCTGGAAATGAAGAGCCGGGTGGAGGCCATCCTTGGGCGCTCTACCGAATCCATGTGGCTCGGCACCTTCCATGCCCTGGGCGCGCGCATCCTGCGTCGCCATGCCGAGCTCGCGGGGCTCAAGCCCAACTTCACCATTCTCGATACCGACGACCAGCTGCGGCTGGTGAAACAGGTGATGGAAGCCTCCCATATGGATATCAAGCGCTGGCCGCCGCGCGGTCTGCTGGCGGTGATCGAGCGCTGGAAGGACCGCGGCCTGACCCCGCAAAAAGTAAGCACGGGGGAGATCGGGGAATACGCCGCCGGCCAGTCGCTGGACATCTACCGCGCCTATCAGCAACGGTTGAAAACCCTCAATGCCGTAGATTTCGGCGACCTGCTGCTACACTGCCTGACCCTGTTTTCCGAACACGGAGACGTGCTCGCCGACTATCAGGAACGCTTCCGCTATATCCTCGTGGACGAATACCAGGATGCCAACGTGGCCCAGTATCTGTGGCTTCGCTTTCTGGCGCGGAGCCATCACAACATCTGTTGCGTGGGCGACGACGACCAGTCCATCTACGGCTGGCGCGGGGCCGAAGTCGGCAACATCCTGCGTTTCGAGAAGGACTACCCCGGCGCCAAGGTGGTGCGGCTGGAACAGAATTACCGCTCCACCCCGCATATTCTGGGCGCCGCCTCGGGGCTTATCGCACATAACCAGGGGCGGCTCGGCAAGACCCTGTGGACGGGCGAAGAGGCGGGTGCCAAGGTGGTGCTGCGCGGGGTCTGGGACGGCGAAGAGGAAGCCCGCGTGGCCGGTGAAGAGATCGAGGCCCTGCAGCGCAAGGGCCACGCGTTGAGCGAGATCGCCATCCTCGTGCGGGCCGGGTTCCAACTCCGCGAATTCGAGGAACGGTTCATCACCCTGGGCTTGCCCTATCGGGTCATCGGTGGCCCGCGTTTCTATGAGCGCCGCGAAATCCGTGACGCCATCGCCTATTTCCGGGTCATCTTCCAGCCCGGTGACGACCTCGCCTTCGAGCGCATCGTCAACCTGCCGCGGCGCGGCATCGGCGATGTCGCTATGCAGACGCTCCACCACCTCGCCCGCGCCGAAAACCTGTCGCTGACGGCGGCGGCCGCGCGGCTGGTGGAAACCGACGAGTTGAAGCTCCGCTCCCGCACGCCGCTGGCCGGGCTGCTCGAGCAGTTTGCCCTGTGGCGCGACCAGGCCCGCGAGATGCTCCATTTCGAACTGGCCGAACAGGTGCTGGACGGCTCGGGCCTCACTGCCATGTGGCAGGAAGACAAATCCCCCGACGCACCGGGGCGGCTGGAAAACCTCAAGGAGCTGGTGACCGCTATCGAGGAATTCGAGACCCTACCCGGTTTTCTCGAACATGTGAGTCTGGTGATGGAGGCCACCGAAAACGCCCACGGCGACATGGTCAACCTCATGACCCTGCACGGCGCCAAGGGGCTGGAATTCGATACCGTCTTCCTTCCCGGTTGGGAGGAAGGGGTGTTCCCCCACCAGCGGGCCATGGATGAGGAAGGTGCGCGCGGGCTTGAGGAGGAGCGGCGGCTGGCCTATGTGGGGCTGACCAGGGCGCGGCGTAATGTGGCCATCTCCTTTGCCGCCAACCGCCATCTCTACGGTTCATGGGAAAGCTGTCTACCCTCCCGTTTCATCGACGAGATTCCCGAGGAACACACCGAACGCGACAGCGCCCCCGGACTCTACGGCGCGGCCCGTGACGGTGGGCTGGCCGAGGATACGCCAGGCTTCGATTACGCCCCGGCCATAGAAGACAGCGCCCGGACCCGCGTCATCGAAGGCCACGCCCGGCCCGGCAATAAGGTGCAGTCACAAGTCCGCACACCACAGAACATCGAAACCAGCGACGAGGTTTTCCACACCAAGTTCGGCTATGGCCGGGTGCGCTCGGTGGACGGTGACAAGCTGGAAATCGCCTTCGATACGGGTGTGAAAAAGGTGTTGGAAAGTTTCGTGGAAAAGGTATGACGCTTTCTTCTTCCTTGTGGCGGGTGGTGCTGGGGGTGCCGGTGCGTCTGCTACCTCCCTTCGAGGCGGTGCTGTCGGGGATTTTGCGCCACCAGGCGGCACGGGTTGTGGCCGCTTATGGCGCACAGCGGCTTTTCTTGTTACGTCGTGTTATCCTCGGCGACTGGGTGACGCTGGTACTTTCGTGACGGGAAAAGGCTGATGGCGACAAAAAGGAAACGGGCTGGTACATCTTCCCGAACCACGCCGCTGGCGCTGTTGCGGGCCGAACTGGCGCGGCGGGGCCTCGACGGATTCATGGTCCCCCACACCGACGAATACCAGAACGAATATCTGCCGCCCCACGCCGAAAGGCTAGCCTGGCTCACCGGCTTCACCGGCTCGGCGGGGCTGGCACTAGTGCTGAAAACCCGCGCCGCCGTTTTCACCGACGGCCGCTATACCCTTCAGCTAAAGGCCGAGCTGGACACGTCCGCGTTTGTGCCCCTGCACCTTATGGGTGATCAGCCACTCAACTGGCTGGCCAAGCACATAAAAAAAAGTGCGACTGTGGGCTACGACCCCCGGCTCCATACGCCTGAGTTTCTGGTCAAGTTCGAGAAGGCCTGCGCCCGGGCCGGGGCCTCGCTGGTGGCCTGTGAGGACAACCCCCTGGACGCCGTATGGCGGGACCAGCCGTCGCCGCCTGCCGCCCGCGTGGTGCCCCATGACCTCGCCTTCGCCGGAAAAAATTCAGCTGACAAACGCCGTGAGCTGGCGGCGGATCTGAAGAAACAGGGCCTTGGCGCGGCGTTACTGACAGCTCCCGATTCCATCGCCTGGCTGCTCAACATCCGTGGCGGCGACGTGGACCACACGCCGTTGCCCCTGTGTTTCGCCATTCTCCACGCTGACGGAAAGGTGGACCTGTTCCTCGACCCGGCCAAGGGGGGCAAGGCGCTGGACAAGCATCTGGGGGCGGGGGTCACGCGCCACGCGCCCGGCGAACTTGGGGCAGCGCTGGACCGGCTGGCGGCGGCGGGTGGGAGCATTCGTCTCAATCCGGCGCACAGCGCCGCCTGGTTCTTCGACCGCATCACCGCCGCCGGAGGCGACATCGAGCGCGGAACCGATCCTTGCCAGCTGCCTAAGGCCTGCAAGAACAAGGTGGAGCTCGATGGCATGCGGGCGGCGCATCTGCGCGATGGTACGGCGCTTGTGACTTTTCTGGCCTGGTTGGCGCGCACCGCGCCGAAGGGCAGGCTCGGCGAGATCGCCGCGGCGGACAAGCTGGAATCCCTGCGTGCGGGCAACGACCGTTTCATGGATTTGAGCTTTTCCACCATCTCCGGCTCCGGCCCCAATGGCGCTGTGGTTCATTACCGGGCCACGCCAGAAAGCGACCGCAACCTGAAGCCGGGCGATATCTACCTGCTCGATTCTGGAGCCCAGTACCGCGACGGCACCACCGACGTCACCCGCACCGTGTTTATTTCTGGGGCAAACGGCGCAACGCCGACGCCGCAACAGCGCGACCGCTTCACCCGCGTGCTTCAGGGCCACATCGCCATCGCCACAGCGCGCTTTCCCAAGGGCACCCTGGGTGGCCAGCTTGATACGTTGGCGCGCGCGCCGCTGTGGCGGGCGGGGCTCGATTTTGACCACGGTACCGGCCACGGCGTCGGCAGCTATCTCGGCGTTCATGAAGGGCCACAGCGCATGGGCAAGCTGGGCGGCGGCGCGGCGCTGGCTACCGGCATGATCCTTTCCAACGAGCCCGGCTATTACAAGGCCGGTTCCTACGGCATCCGCATCGAGAACCTGCTCGCCGTCACTCCCGCCCCCAAGGTGAAGGGGGGCGAGCGCGCCATGCTCGCCTTCGAGACCCTAACCCTGGCCCCCATCGACCGCGCTCTGATCGAGCCCGGTCTTCTCGACGGCGAAGAACGCGCCTGGCTCGACGCCTATCACGCCCGCGTTCGTGAGGCCCTGACCCCCCTGGTGGACGCCAAAACGGCGGCCTGGCTCGAGGCCGCCACCGCACCGCTATAGATGGGTCTCCCTTGTGGCGAAGCTGGACCGCCTGCCCGCCATGGCCAAGGAAGACCCCTTCAGCCCCGTAAAAGAAGCGCCTTCAGCCCTTCGAAGGCCGGCACGTCGCGGGTAATTACCCAGCTCGGAACACCGGCAAGGTAATCGGAATAACGGCCCTTGTCCTCGAAGCGGGCACGAAAAGGCGAGGTCGCGAAGGCTGGGCCGAGCCTGGGCACGATGCCGCCGCCGATGTAAATGCCGCCGCGCGCGCCAAGGGTCAGCGCCAGGTCGGCGGCCACCGTGCCGAGCATGGCGCAGAACATATCCAGCGCCTCGGCGCACAGGCCGTCCTCGCCGCTCAACCCCCGCCGCGTAATCTCGTCCGGAGTTTTGGCAGGGGGTTCATCCGGGTCCGGTTGGTTCTCCAGCTGTGCCAGAGCTCCAGCGATGGCGACTAGACCCGGCCCCGACAACAGGCGTTCGGCCGACACATGGCCCAACTTTCCCCGCAGAACGGCCAGCACCGCGCTTTCCCTGTCGTTGGCCGCGGCCATGGTCGCGTGTCCACCCTCGCTGGCCAAGGGCGTCCAGCTCCCCGAAGGAGAGGGAGAAGATGAAGACGAGGGCACAAGTCCAGAAACGCCGAGTCCGGTGCCGGGACCGAGCACCGCCTTGACGCCGCCCTCTTGCGCCGTGCCGCCGCCCACCTGCTCCAGGTCGCTTGTCTCCAGGTGGGGCAGGGCTAGGGCGATGGCCGTGAAATCATTGACCACGTGGAGCCGCACCAGCGAGAGGCAGTCCTTTGTTTCGGCCACGGAAAGGGACCAGGCGCGGTTGGTGAGGGTGACGCTGTCGTCGGCTTTCTGCAGGGGCACCGGTGCGGCCACGGCGAAGGCGGCTTCCATGGGTGCCGCGGCGAGGCCAAGGGACTGGAGATAGGCCGCCGCCGCCGCCGCCGGGCCGGGGTACTCGCCGCAGGCGAGGGTTTCGAAACGGGTGATTTTACCATCCTCACAGAGCAAGGCAAAGCGGGCGTTGGTGCCGCCCATATCGGCAAGCAGTTTGGGCGCTGGCGCCGGCTCCGCCATGGTCAGGCCCCGTCAAGAACGGCGGAGGCCCGTTCCAGGTCGGTTAGAAAAGTGTCGCGCCAGGCGGAAATGTCGTTCTTGGTCAGAGTCTTCATCATGGAGCCCCATATCTCGCGTCTTTCTTTTAGGGGCATGGTGATGGCGCGCTGCATAGCATCGGAAAGGTCGTCTATGTCGAAGGGATTGACGATCAAGGTCTCGCTCAGCTCCTGCGCCGCCCCGGCGAAGCGCGACAACACCAGCACCCCGGGATCGGCGGGATTCTGGGCGGCCACGAATTCCTTGGCTACCAGGTTCATGCCGTCGCGCAGTGGCGTTACCAGGCCGACGCGGCTGGCGCGGTAGAACCCGGCCAGCTGTTGCAGGTTATATCCCTTGTTGAGGTAGCGGATCGGCACCCAGTCGAATTCTGCAAAATGGCCGTTGATATTCCCGGCCAGGGTTTCAAGTTCGTGACGGATATCGGCGTATTCGGGTACGTCGGTGCGCGACGGCGGGGCGATCTGCAAGAGCACCACCTTGTTGCGGTTCTCCGGATAATTCTTGAGCAGTCGCTCAAGCGCACGGAAACGCTGCGCTAGGCCCTTGCTGTAGTCGAGCCGGTCGACGCCGATGATCAGCACACGTTCATCGAGGCTTTCAGTTAGGCGGTCGAGAACCTTGGTGCGGGCGGTGCGGGCGGATTGCTTGGCGATGCCCTCGGTATCGATGCTGATGGCGTAGACGCGGGCGATCAGGACGCGGCCGAAGGCCCGCACCACCCCGTCCTCGAGGATTTCACCCCCCGCCTCGTGAAGGATGTAATCGTGGAAGGCGCGCAGGTCGCTGGCGCTCTGAAATCCCACCAGGTCATAGGCGCACAGCCCTTTGACGATGCTTTCGTGGTTGGGCAGGGTGAGTAGAATCTCCATCGCCGGAAACGGCGTGTGGAGGAAGAAACCGATGGGCTGTGTCATGCTCGCGTCGCGCAGGCACTGGCCCATGGGGATTAGGTGGTAATCGTGGACCCAGATCATGTCGTCCTTGTCGAGCAGGGGCGCCAGTTTGGTGGTAAACAGGCTGTTGACGCGGAGATAGGCCTCGAAGAAACGGTGGTCGAACAGGGCCAGGTCGGTGCGATAGTGGAACAGGGGCCACAGCGAGCGGTTGGCGTAGCCGTTGTAATAAAGCTTGATGTCCGGCTCGGGCAGGGGAATGGTGGCGAAGGTGAGGCTTCCGGTTTTCATGATCTCTGGGTTCATATCCCGGCTCTGGCAGGCCTCTCCGTTCCAGCCGAACCACAGGCCGCCGCGCTGTTTGAGGGCGGCGAGAAGAGCCACCGCCATCCCGCCGGCGCTGGCATTGCCTGAATCGCCCGGGGTGACGCGGTTGGAAACGACAATCAGGCGCTTCAAAAGGCCCCCTCCCAGCTTTTGCTCAGCCGCATGGCGGAATTGATCAACCCGACCATGGAATAGGTCTGTGGGAAGTTGCCCCAGAGCTCCCCAGTTTCGGGGTCAATATCCTCCGACAACAGCCCCACATGGTTGCGGTGGGCGAGCATGTTCTCGAACAGCTCCCGGGCTTCCACCTTGCGCCCGATGGCAGCCAGGGCGTCGATATACCAGAAGGTGCAGACGAGGAAGGCGTTCTTGGGCTTTCCGATATCGTCGGCCTTGGCGTAACGGAACAAGAAATCGCCGCACCGCAGCTGTTTCTCGATGGCCTCCACGGTGCCGATGAAGCGCGGGTCCGTGGCCTCGACGAATCCCAGTTCATGCAGTAGCAGAAGGCTGGCGTCGAGTTCATCGCCGTCGAAGCTTTCGACGAAGCTGTTGAGGTCCGCGTTCCACGCCTCCTCAAGAATCACCTTGCGCATGTGTTCGGCCTTCTGGCGCCAGAATCTAGTGCGCGGCGTAAGGTCGAGCCGGGTGGCGATGCGGGCCAGGCGGTCGCAGGCGGCCCAGCACATGACGCTGGAAAAGGTGTGAATATGGGAATCGTTGCGCAGTTCCCACAGCCCCGCGTCGGGCTGCTGGAACAGGTCCAGGGCATGGTGGCCCAGCGCCTCGAGGGCCTCGTAAAGATTGAGATTGTCGGGCTGGGCCAGCCTCTGGTCGAAAAAAGACATGGTGGCGGTGAGGATGATGCTGCCGTAGACGTCGTTCTGGACCTGTTCATAGGCTTGGTTGCCGACCCGCACAGGACCCATGCCGCGATACCCGGAAAGGTGAGGTTCGGTGCGTTCGCTGAGCTTGGTGTCGAGCGTAATGCCATAGACCGGCTGCGGCGCCTTGCCGTCGGTGGCGGTGGCGATGTTGAGGATATAGCGCACATAGTCTTCCATGGTGCGGGTGATACCGAGGCGGTTGAGGGCCTGGACCACGAAATAAGAATCCCGCAGCCAGCAGAACCGATAATCCCAATTGCGTTCGCTGTCGGCAGCTTCGGGGATGGAGGTGGTCACCCCCGCCAGGATCGCCCCGCTTTCCTCAAAACTACACAATTTCAGTGTAATGGCGGCACGGATCACCTCTTCTTGCCACTCAAAGGGAATGGCCAGATGGCGCGCCATTTCGTGCCAGTGCTTGCGGGTGTTTTCAAAGAAGGCCCGTCCGGTGTCACTGATGGCCTTGGATAGGCTTTCGTCGGGCCCCAGAATCAGGGTGTGGCGGCCGTCGAGAAGAAAGGAAATCTCGTCCAGAATGTAGGCTACCGGCAGGTCTGTGGTGAGCCTCATGGTCAGCTCCGGCGCCACGTAACGGATATGGTTGCTGCCGTGGGTGGTTTCCGGCGTGCCAGCGCCATAGCTATGGCCAGGCCGCAGCCGCACCCGGATTACCGGGTTCCCGGCAAGGGGGCGGATATGGCGCACCAGCATCACCGGGCGGTAGATGCGACCGAACTGTTCGAAACGGGGGGCGAAATCGGTGATCTCCACGGCGCCGCCGGTGCCGTCGTGGAGGATGGTGCGCAGGATCGCGGTGTTGGGCAGATATTCCTGGGAGCCGTGGGAAAAATCCTTGACCTCGATCTCGTAGAGGCCGCGCGACTCCCCGGTGATGTCGCCGTTGAGCAGGGCGCTGAAGACGGGATCGGCGTCGAACCGGGGCAGGCAGGCCCAGACCACCCGCGCCTGCTGGTCGATGAGGGCGGCATAGCTGCAATTGCCGATGAGGGCGAGATTAAGGTCACTCATGGGGGTTTCACGGTTTGTAATAGACACGGTTTATAAAAGATGGGGCTTATTAACACATTAGCCCCAGTACTGAGACTCCAGTATCCGAAGTGAACGGCCCCTTGGGAAGGGTCTTTATGAATTCTCCCCTTCAGCTTCCTCGCGCCTGGCCACCGTCCTTAACGGCCAAGACGGTCAAGCAGCCGTCCCACTTCGTAGGGGTCGCGGATGATGTAATCGGCGGAGGTTGTCCTCCGGTCGAAGCCGCCTTCGCCGTCATTCCCCACGAAAATGCCGATCCCCCGTCCTTTCAGCGCCCGGAAAGCGTCCTCATCGGTGACGTCGTCGCCCACATAGACGGGCATCACGCCGGCGCCGTCGAGGCCCAGGGCTTCAAGCAGGAACAGCACCGCCCTGCCCTTGTCCCAGTCAAGACAGGGTTGGATTTCACACACCATTTTGCCATGGGTCAGCCGCAATTCGGGATGGCGTTCCAGGGTCCGGGTAACGGCGGCGGCCACCTCTTTGCGCTTTTCAGGGGCCACCTGGCGGTAATGCACGGCGATGGAGGCCTTCTTGATTTCCATCAGGACGCCCGTAAACTCAGCCAGTTCCCGTTCTAGATTGGTCGCCGCCAAAGCCAGTTTTTCGGCGAATTCCGCACCCTCCTCACGGCGCACGGCCACGTTGTTGGGGGCGGCGATGTCAAAACCATGATTGCCGGCATAGATGACATTATCCAGCCCCACCAGCTTTTCCACGTCGGCGCGGTCGCGGCCGCTAACCACGGCCACGGTGCAGCGCCCGGCCAGTGCGGCGATGATGGCCCGCATGTCTGCGCCGAGCTCGGCCAGTTCCGGATGTTCGGTGATGTGCGTGAGCGTTCCGTCATAGTCGAGAAAGACGGCCAGTTCTCCCCCTCTCAGGCGTTGGTCGAGCTCTGCCTGCCGCGCCATGGCGGAGGGCAGGTCGCGCACGCTACACGGCGTGGAGTCGGGTATCTTTGCTGGGGTCTTCTTTGGGGCCTTGGTCATGGGGTGTTCGTCATAAGGTTTAATTTTGCAGGACCGCAGGTGTGCGCTTGTCCAGGGCGCGCTTGCGCTGCCGCAGTTGTACGATTCTGAACGCTGTCGTCAAGGCCGCTTTCCGCCGCGCCTGTCTGTGCCGCCCCGATTCTCCCGGTCAGGACAGCCGGGTTTCACGCGCCGGAACCCTCACTGTCGGAATTTTCACTGGGGAGAAAAGGAGAAAAAATGACACGCCGCTTTCCGGCCCCCCGCATTAATAGTGCGATGCAAAAAATAGGGTATTTATAATTAAACTATTTTTATGTGTGTATAAGATTTTATGTAAAAAAACACATACATAGTAATTTTATCTTGTAATATACCGCCTTAGTTATTATTTTGTGCATTGCGGTATTACCTCTTTAATCCCCCCCTGGTAATGCCGCCAAACACCTTTTGGTGTTTTCTCCCTGAATTCGGGCCGCGCCTTGTGCGCGGCCCGTTTTTTTATTCCGTTTCTGGAACCAGGCTGTTCCCCGGTGCTGGGACTTGCATTGCCATGTGGTTTGGTTGTAAATCGGCCCTTCTTCATACCGCGCCGCTTCCCGGACACACGGGTCCAAACCACGGAGACGGCGTTTAGGAACGGGCGATTAGCTCAGCGGGAGAGCACCTCGTTGACATCGAGGGGGTCACTGGTTCAATCCCAGTATCGCCCACCACGTCCCCCGGAGAGGGCACCCCTCCCGGGGGACGCCATTTTAAGCACCATTTTTCTCTATTTTCCCATGGGCCTGTTATCGTTTTTTAAGCATTCCGGAAAAGGGCCTGTTTTTCGCTGTGACTTTCCCTGCTCTGTCCCTGCTTTCCCCCGCTCGGCACGGTTGACAGAGTCGCCTCCGACTCGTATGTTCCGCAGCCTTCGATTGTGGATTAAGTGAAAGCCGGAGCCATGAAAGTCGTTAATTCCCTCAAAACGGCCAAAAAACGCCACAAGGAATGCCGTGTGGTGCGCCGCAAGGGACGCGTCTACGTGATCAACAAGAGAAATCCCCGCTTCAAGGCCCGCCAGGGCTGAGCCTTCCACGTTTTCCGCTTACCGGCACCGCTTTCACTCGCGCCTCACGTACCTTTCCCGTTTCTTTCATAACCGTCATTTTGACCATAGCGCCGCTGGTATATCGATCGTGGCGCTGTCCCTGGAAGGTCTCGTAAGGGGGCTTTTCTCCACCGGTGACTAGG
>Ga0208642_1000376_pt1 | contig 24253 bp, 19 predicted proteins | sample ETN02SmetaG_4_FD_185790 | JGI IMG/M metagenome (GOLD analysis project Ga0208642, IMG submission 185790) | Marine microbial and viral communities from oxygen minimum zone, Eastern Pacific Ocean - ETNP2014F10-02SV251 (SPAdes) (version 2) | ecosystem: Environmental > Aquatic > Marine > Oceanic ...
GGCCAAAGGCGATAGAAGCGGCCATCGGGATTAGAAACTGTGCCTGCAGCGAGGTCTCAAACAGCAGCGGCGTCAGGCCGGCAATGGTAGTCAGTGAGGTCAACAGCACGGCGCGAAAGCGCTGGCTGGCAGCTTCAACTATTGCGGTGTGCGCCTCTACCCCTTGCTGGCGCAACTGCTTATAAAACATCACCAGAATGATTGAATTGTTGACCACGATGCCGGCCAGCCCAAAAAAACCGAACATCGATAACAGCGTCAGATCGATTCCCATCAGCACATGACCCCAGATCGCACCAACCAGACCAAAGGGAATAATCATCATCACCAGCAAAGGCCAGCCGTAGGAGCCGAACACCCAGGCCAGTACCAGGTAGATCAGCACCACTGCCAGCACCGCACCGCGCTGCATATCAGCCAGGGTTTCACGCTGGTCAGCCTGACGTCCTTCGAAGGAAAAACGCACGCCGTGGCGTCGCTCAAGTTCAGGCAGTGTATTGGCGTTCAGGTTGGTGATAATTCGGTTGTCGTTGTTGACGGTGTCATCGACGTCGCCGGTCACGGTAAGCACCAATTTGCCCTCGACATGGCGGATTGAGTCAAAACCACGCTGGGTCGTCACTTCGACCACGTTGGCAAAAGGCACGGCACCCCCGCCGGGGAGCATGACTTCAAATTCCTCGAGGCTGTTGATGCGGTCGCGTTCGCTGTCAGGCAGCACGACCCGGACCTCAACCTCGTCGCCGTCATCAGCCATTACCTGCACCAGATGGCCCTCATACCCCGCTCGCAACTGACGGCCGAGGTTCTCGACTGATAGTCCCAGTGCCTCGCCGGTTGGGGTCAGTTGCAAAATCAGCTGCTCGCGACCGTAGGGCATATTGTCTTCAACACCGGATACGCCGCTGATCTCGGTGAGGATATTCTTGAGGTCGATGGCCGCAGCTTTAACGCTGTCCAGCGTATTTCCGGCAATACGAATTTCAAGATCCTGACCCGGCGGGCCGGCAGTGGGCTCTTTGATCGACAGGTTCTCAAGACCTGGCACCGAGGGGATACGTGAGCGCCACTCCTTGATGAATTCCCGGTTGCGTACAGTGCGTTCGTCCGGTTTGGTCAGTTCCACCAGCACCGAGCCTATGTTGTCGCTCCTGCGCCGTTCCCAGTCGCCGCTTTCACCCAGACCCTTGCGTGAGATCGCGATCTTGAGCAATCCACCGCCGAAGTGAGCATCGGTATCCCACACTGCCTGTTCGATCTGGGCCAGGTAATCGGTAACGTCTCTTTCCGGGGTGCCCGAGACAAAATCCACGTTGGCAAACAACACTGGGCCTTCCGCCAGGGGAAAGAAATTGAAGGCGATCCGCCCGCCGGCTACCCAACCGATACTGCCCATTAATATCGCAACTGACAATGCTACTGTCACCCAGCGGTGGCGGACACTGGCCTTGACCATTGGGCGAAAACGGCGCTCACGAAAACGCGCGAAACCCTCGTCTAGCGCCTTACGCAGCCCTGTGGGGTGGTAACGACCCATGCGGGTGAAGGTAGCGCGCAGGTGCCCGGGCAAAACCAGGAAGGATTCAATCAGTGACGCGATGATCACGCAGATCACCACGATTGGAATGGTTCGCAATATCGAGCCGATGATGCCGCCAATCAGCAGCAGCGGCATGAAGGCTGCGATAGTGGTCAGCGAGGAAGACAGTACCGGCGCCAGCATCCGCCGTGCGCCCTGTTCGACCGAACTCAGTGCGCTGTCCCCCTGCTCGAAATGGGTTACAGCATCTTCGCCGACTACAATGGCATCATCGACGATGATTCCCAGGGTCATGATCAGGCCAAACAGGCTGATCATGTTGATCGAGCCGCCGTACAGATACAGCACCCCCAGTGCCGCCAGGAAAGAGGTGGGAATACCCACCGTCACCCAGCCGGCAGCAGGCGCGTTGAGAAAAAAGTACAGGATCAGGATCACCAGGATAAGCCCACCAATGCCGTTTTTCAGCAGTAGCTGGATACGATCCTGAATGTATTCCCAGCGCTCATCATAGAGGTGCAGGCCGATGCCGGGCGGTAAAGTAGGTCGGGTCTCTTTCGCCCAGTCACGCAGGATCTGCGCCGATTCCAGGCTGTCGGTTTCACGGTTGCGCGACAAGCGCATCTCCACCGCGGGGTTACCGCGAAAGCTCACTTCGGTCTGCGCGCTTTTGGGTCGACGGTTGATGGTGGCGATATCGCCCAGTGTCAGTAGGCGGCCATCCTGTGCCACTACGATTGGCAGGTCGGTGAAAGCCAGTTCCCGGCGTCGTTGGTCCTTGAAGCGCAATTGGCGGGCAGACTCGCCCCGACCGATGATGCCGACCGGAAAATCCCGTGAGGCAGCGCCGATGCGCCGGCCGATGTCTTCTAGCGACAGGCCAAGTTCACGCAGCCTGCCAGGAGGTACCTGGATGGCGATTTCCTCCTCAGGCAGCCCGAAAATGCGGATGTTGGAAATGCCACGGTCGAGCAGTTCGCGTTCAAAGCGGTGTACCAGGCTGCGCAGGCCGCGCGGGTCGTTTGGGCCAGTCACCAGCAGGCTGGCCACCATCTCATAGTTGACAATCCGTGAGATCTCTGGAGTGTCGGCACCTTCTGGCAGGTTACGCACCAGGTCAACCCGCTCTTTGACCTGGTCCAGCGCTGGGCCCATGTCGGTGTTCTCACGAAATTCCAGCATTACCACCGAGCGTCCATCGACCGATACCGAGCTCAGTTCCTTTACCCGGTCCACGCCTTTGAGTTCGCGCTCCAGCGGTTCGGTGACCAGGGTTTCGATATCCTCAGCACTGGCCCCAGGCCAGGATACCCTGACTGAGACAAAATCGATATCAAAGCTGGGGAAGAACTGGGTATTGAGCTGCGATACCCCCCATAGCCCGGAGATCATCATCATCGCCATCAAAAGATTCGCCGCCACCGGGTGACGGGCAAGAGTGCTGAGCAAAGTCTGTTTCACGCCGGCGCTTTAGTCGCGAGTGGAGATGATCTCGACCTTGAGCCCTTCCACGGCGTTCGGCAGCTGGCTGGCGAGGACTGTATCGCCGTCCTGCAGAGCAGTACTGCGGAAAAGGCTCCAGCTGCCCCATTCACCATTGCGGTATTCGCCGACGTGTTCAACGGCGACCCGAACCAGGCGATCGTCGCTGATGTGGTACACCGCATCAGCGCCATATACCGCTGTTACTGGCAGAGCGAAGACGCCTGGCTGCGGTGGTAACGAGACCAATACTGGTATCGTGCGGCCAAGTTCCAGTGGTGGGTGTTCACCCTTAAAATCAAAAAACCCATCGACCCCACCTTCACCCGCCTCAATTTTTCCGGAAAGACGTGTCAGCGTGAGTTCGACCGGGGCGCCATCGAGCGCCGCAGTTGCATTGATCGGTGTACCCTCACCCAAGCTCTGACGGATTACCGGCAGATGGCGGTTGGGAACCTGTGCCCGAATCTCGGTATAGGCGGTATCAAACAGGTCAATCAGCCGGTCGCCGGGGTGAACTCGGTCACCGGGCGTCACGTGCACGGTTGTTACTCGGCCATCGAAAGGGGCAACTATCCGTGTGCGCTCAAGGTCGCGCAGCACCCGGTCGCGCAGTACAGCAGCCCGCTGGTGGCGTGCCTGTAATTGGGCGAGCCGCGCTGGATGATCGGCAATGGCCCGCCGCCGGCTGGTGAGGCTGAGCATCTGGCGCGTAACAGCCTGGCGGGCTTCATCCACATTGGCCTGCGAGCCAACCTGAGTCTGCGCCAGCCGCTCGGCCCGTTGCAGAGCACTTTGGGCCAGCGTCAGCAGGGTGCTTTCCTGTTCCAGTGCACTGCGGTCGGTACGATACCGGATGTTTTCGCTTTCAATCTGGGCCTCGATCTCGGTGAGTTCTGCTTCTCTTTGCCTAAGAACAAGGCGCAGATCATGATCGTCCAGTTGTAGCAGTTCTTCGCCTTTACGGACTGACTGGCCGACCAGCACCCGCACTTCCTGTACATCGGTTGACAAAGCGGAGCGCACTCGGGCCTCGCGGGGTGATTCGATACGCCCGTAAAGACGCACCGTAGGGGCCAGAGGCTGGTGTTGTACGGTCACAACTTCTACTGGCCAACTGCGTTCGGTCGGGGTTAATGGCTGGTCGATCGGGCGGGAAGATGTCAGCGCCATGAAAACCGCAACGCCGGCACCCAGCAGCAGCACGGGCAGGATTAAACGAAAAATTCGGGACATAGGATATGGGGCCGGGGTACCAAGACCCCACATATTAACTGTTGTTGTAAACGATCCCTGCAGGGATCACGCAACTCTTTCCTGAACCCGGTTTGGGTTCAGAATGAATGCGGCACATTGCCCCGGGGGAACTGGCACCTTCGCAGAGTCTGTATTTGAGCGCAAGTTACGAAAAGTCAAGTAATTAGAAATGGGGCTGGTAAGGGGGAATACAAGGCCGGTTGTGCAAGCATCTGACTCTTGCGCCACTATTAACCGACCAACCGAAACTCACCTGGCCGGTTTCTTGCGCCTTGTGAATTACCAGCGCATAAAGTTGTGCCGCTCACCCCGGTTTGCCGGTGGCCGCACCTTTTGCAGCTTGGTTACTCTTGACATTTAATTTGTCGCCGTAACTCAGTCAGTGGTTTTACGGGCTATGGTAAATGTTATTTGGCCAACCCGTGACCGGCTGCAGTCGGCTTGTTGCACTAATGTGCCGAGATCACCGGTTGATTTAAGGTTGCTGATCCGCTCGAGGATGGGTTCGAGGTCGCTTTCTGAGACTAGACTCCAGATCGAGTCACCGCTGCGCCAAGCCGGATCCAGTATGCCTTCGGCGTGGAAGTAAGCTTCGCCCTGCAGAACGATGCTGTAGGGCACTTGGCGGTGTACTCGGACAAAGCCACTTTGCCAAAGTAAATCATCGAGCGCCTCAAGGTTGATAACTTTCTCCTTCATTCTTTGTACAGCCTCCGGTATAAGGTGATAGAACCAGAAGCCTCGTTCGAGCTGTTCTTGACCACAACTGTTGATAATGACAGTTCCTCCAGGTTTGAGCACGCGGGCAAATTCGCGCAGTACGCGGGCGTGGTTAGGCCAGCCGGCAGCAGCATTGTCCGGCAGGTGGTGCAGAACCTGGTTCACCATCACGGCGTCGGCACTTTCATCACGCAGCGGCAGTAGGTCAATGGGTGCCTGGTGAAAAAGGACCCGCCCGCGGTATCCGGCCGATGCTATTTTCGAGCGAGCCTGCGCAAGCATTTCAGGATTGATGTCGACGGCCTCGATTTGACCGACCGCAGGTGCCAGGGCAGCAGTGTACAAACCAGTACCGCAGCCGCCATCAACCACGACCTGGTGCTGTAAAGAGACTGGCCCGTCAGCAAGCACTTGCCGAATGACTTCAATCCCGACCGGCGCACGAGTCTTGTCATAGGTGTGACTTGCCCCGGAATAGTTTTGGTAACTGCTCATGAGATACATTCGTCGATCAGGGGTAACTGTAACGGAGGCCAGGACGCGGATGGAAGAGCGGCAATATCGTGCTGCAGGCAAGCATGTGCGGGCGCTTTGAGCGCCACAGCGCACTGTCGGAGTTTGTCGAGGTAGTCGCCGGGTTGGTTGGTAGCGAGCCGGAGTTGTTGCCGGCGAGCTACAACATAGCACCTTCGCAACAGGCGCTGGTGGTCAGACAGAGTGTAGCCGGGCTACGGGCTGAACCTGTGCAGTGGGGGTTAGTGCCGGGCTGGGGTAAGGATTCCCGGATGACCCGGCCGATCAACGCACGGGCCGAAACCGCGGCTGAGCGACCGATGTTTCGCCAAGCCGTCCGCAGGCAGCGCTGCCTCGTTCTTTGTAATGGCTTCTACGAATGGCGCCGCGCGGACGATGGTTCCAGGCAGCCGTTTCACTTGGGGCTTAAAGATGGCAGGCCTTTCGCTATGGCTGGTCTGTGGGCGCGTAACGAGCACCTGGAACAGGCGCCACTTGAGACTTTCTGTATTGTAACTACCGAAGCCAATGACGCTTGTGCCACAGTACACAAACGGATGCCATTAATCCTGCCCAGAGGCCACCACGGCGAATGGCTGGACCCGACAATGCGCTCCGTTGATCGGTTGCAGGCAATGCTTAAGCCGTATCCAGGAAACATGCTGGTATACCCGGTGAGCCGCACCGTCAACAATCCGGCCAATAACACTGCGCAGTGTATCGAGCCGCTAAGCGTGAAGATCTGAGCAATAGGCAACTGATGACAAAAAGTACAGGCCAACAGTTAGCAATAATCGGCGGCAGCGGTTTCGTTGGCCGCCAGCTTAGCGCCCAGTTACTTGCCCGGAACTACTCCGTGACCATACTGACCCGCAGTACATCGACCCGCCTGCTAAAAAGACTTGCAGCAGCCTGCTTACGAGTGGTGAATATCTCTTCCGATGCTGATCTACTTGCGGCACTGGCAGGCATGGATGTACTGGTGAACCTGGCAGGGATCCTGCATCCGACTCCTGAGCACAGTTTCCAACAGATCCACGTTGAGTTGCCCAGTCGCCTGGCGGCGTTGTGCCGCCGCGCTGGGGTTTCCCGGTACCTGCACATGAGTGCGCTGCAAGCGAGCGCGGCTAAAGGGCCCAGTCAGTATCTTTTCAGCAAAGGGGTAGGAGAGGATGCAGTGCACGGAATCGGCAGTGATCTTGCGGTTACCAGTTTTCGCCCGTCGATAATTTTCGGCGAGGGCGACAATTTCTTTGGTCGGTTCGCGGCGATGCTGCGTTGGCTGCCGGCGTTTCCACTGGTTTGCCCACAGGCGCGGTTTGCACCGGTCTGGGTGGAGGATGTGGCGGCCGCCTTTGTTGCAGTGATCTCGCACCCGCCGGCGGAACTCGAGGTCGTGATGCGGCCACTACTCGGGCGTTACGCCTAACCCCAGTGGTGCCGGAGCGCCCTTCGTGTTTATCCATATAGATAATTATGTTTGCCTGTTGGAACCTACCGCCGGTACTTGGTGAAACCTACCGCCGGTAGGTGAAATGTCTCTCCCGCAAGTAATGCAAAAAATTAATTACACTTATAATTCCTTCGCTAATTAAAGGAAGAAGAGATGGCACAACCCAGCAATGCTCCAGTAGTCGCGCCAGTTGTCGACCCGGCCAGCGACAGCCCGACGACCGCAAAGCCGGCAACGGAAGTGTTGGCTTTGATGGGCAACGATGCCATTGCGCGGGGCGCATGGGAGGCGGGTGTCAGGGTGGCTGCGGCTTATCCCGGTACGCCCAGTACCGAGATACTGGAGGCGGTAGCCACCTACCCGGCCGAGGATATTCAGGCGCAGTGGTCACCCAACGAAAAAGTCGCCTGCGATGTCGCCATCGGCGCGTCATTTGGTGGCGTCAGAGCGTTAGTGGCGATGAAACACGTCGGCTTGAACGTTGCCTCCGACTCTCTGATGTCACAAACCTATATTGGCGTCAACGGTGGCTTAGTGTTGGTGGTCTGTGATGATCCCGGCATGCACAGTTCGCAGAACGAGCAGGACACGCGGCTTCTTGGGCGCTTCGCGCAAGTTCCGGTACTGGAACCGGCAGATGCGCAAGAGGCGCTCGATTTCACTCGCATCGCATTTGACCTGAGTGAGCAGTTTGACAGCCCGGTCATAGTACGCAGCACAACACGTCTGTCACATTGTCGCAGCCTGGTCAGAATAGGCGAGCGCCGCGAGGTACCACCCCGAGGCTTCTGTGAAGACCCGGTGAAGAATGTGATGATTCCCGGACATGCGCGACAGCGTCACCCCAAGTTGCTGGAGCGCGAAAGCATTGTTCAGGAATATCTCACCACCTCTGAGTTGATCCACTGGGAACGGGGCGATACTTCGGTCGGGGTGATTACGTTGGGTCCGGCCTATACCTACGTCAAGGAGGTGTTGCCTGGGGCAAGTGTGCTCAAACTGGGTGTGTCATATCCGCTGGCCGAAAAAGCAGTAAGAGAATTTTGCGATGCGGTGAAGCGGGTGATCGTAGTCGAGGAACTGGAGCCATTCATTGAGCACGAACTGCATGCTCTTGGAATCGAGGCCGAAGGCAAGGCATTTTTCCCGAGGATCGGCGAATTTTCTCCCGAGATTGTCCGTAGCGGGTTTCACCAAGCCGGAGTCCTGCCAGGTCCAGTAGAGAACCTGGCCGACGCAGAACTGGGTATTGAGCCACTGGCGCGACCGCCTGTACTGTGTGCGGGTTGCCCGCACATCACGACCTACATGGCCATGCGAGCTCTGAACGCGCGGGTCAGCGGTGACATCGGCTGCTACACGTTGGCAGCGGTCGAGCCGCTGAAGGCGATCGATACCTGTGTGGCGATGGGTTCGAGTATTGGTGTAGCGATAGGTCTGGCCAAGGCCGGCACTGAAAAGAGGCCGATCGTGGCAACCATCGGTGATTCCACCTTCCTGCATTCCGGCATCCCACCGTTGATCGACGCGGTCTACAATCAGGTAGACATCACGGTATTACTGCTGGACAATCAGACCATCGCCATGACCGGTGGACAGAACCACCCTGGCACGGGGATTACCCTGCGCGGGGAGTCCACGCACCGGGTGGATTTCGAGGAATTGATCCGCTCACTCGGGGTGCAATCAGTCAAAGCAGTCGACTCTTACGATGTCGGCGCGCTCTACCAGGCTTGTCGCGATGCCGTCGAGTACCGCGGGGTAAGCGTGGTGATCTCCAACCGGCCCTGCGTGTTGGACCCGGTCAAGATCAAGGGGCCTTCCTTCCAGGTCGAGGCGGCGGGTTGTACCGCCTGTCAGGCCTGTATGAACCTGGGCTGCCCGGCGCTGACCTGGGGTGAGCAACGATACGAGGGACGCTACAAGGTTATGGTTGACGAAGCGCTGTGCATGGGTTGCACTCTGTGTGTGCAGGTTTGTCCCTCTGATTGCATCCGACCCGCTATTGCACAGGTTCATCAATGAGTCGATCCCTCCATTCAGCCGCGGTCGCTGAACATCAGGACAGCGCATTGCGTGACCCGGCGGTTGCAACCAATGTGTTGGTGGTCGGAGTCGGCGGCCAGGGCGTCATCATGGTATCCAAGGTCATCGCGCTACTGTGCCAACAGCATCAGCTGCAGGTCAAACAGAGCGAGGTGCACGGGATGGCGAAACGCGGCGGCGTGGTTTTCAGCCATGTCCGATTCGGCGAGCAGGTTCATTCCCCAACGATCCCGGCCGGTGAAGCAGATGTCATTCTAGCGCTGGAATGGGCAGAGGGGCTGCGCTGGCTCAAGTACCTGAACCCGAAGACGGGCACCTTTATTGCTGACACCCAGCAGATTGTGCCGCCCTTTGCCTGCCGCAACCGTCAACCTGGCGGCCTCTCTGGGTACGACCAGTTGACCGTGAACGAGATCCGCTCACAGTTGCCTGGCACCTTGGCGCTGGATGCCAGCGGAATCGCCGCTGAGTTGGGTAACTCAAAAGCGGCGAACACCGTGCTGTTGGGGGCGTTGTCCACAGCACTTGAATTTCCAGCCGAGGACTGGCAAAACCTGATTGCGGCTGCTGTGCCGTCCAAGACAGTCGAGGTCAATCGACGGGCGTTTACCACGGGTCGGGAGTGGGCGTTAAACCCTCCCGCTGTAAGTGCAGCCGAGTCGGTTGCTCCTGTGGCGCTGGAACCGGTTAGGGTGCCCGCTGAGCTTGAAATTACCGAAGCCTGGTGCAAGGGCTGTGATATCTGTGTCAAGGTCTGCCCCGAGCGTTGCCTGGTGCTGAACGACGATCAGATAGTTGAGATTACAGATTCGGATGCTTGTACTGGATGTCGGATGTGTGAATGGTTGTGTCCAGACTTTGCTATCCGGGTGCATGTCAGTTCGGCGGAGCATGGCGCCTGAATGCCTGCGGCCGCACAAAACCAGATTCGCAATCTGCAGGGCAATCATGCCTGTGCGCTGGCTGCGGTAGCGGCCGGTTGTCGCTTCTACGCCGGTTACCCGATCACGCCCTCCTCTGAGGTTGCTGAAAAAATGGCAGCCGAACTGCCTTCGGTGGGCGGCGTCTTCATCCAGATGGAAGACGAGATTGCCTCCATGGGAGCAGTACTTGGCGCCTCTATTGGTGGCGCCAAGGCGATGACTGCCACCAGTGGGCCAGGGTTCTCGCTAAAACAGGAGAATCTGGGTTATGCCATGGGTGCAGAGATCCCCTGTGTGGTGATCAACGTGATGCGCGGTGGACCCAGTACCGGTATGCCCACTCGTCCAGCCCAGGGCGATGTAATGCAGGCTCGCTGGGGTTCGCACGGGGATACTGTTGTTATCGCTCTAGCCCCGGCCTCGGTAACGGAGGTCTACAGCCAGACTGTTCGCGCCTTCAACTTGTCCGAGCAGTTACGGGTGCCGGTAATCATGCTGATCGACGAGGTCATCGGACATCTGGTGGAGACCGTGGCGATACCGGCCCCGGAGTCACTGGTGCTGGTCGATCGGGAATGGGCCAGTGGTCCGGCGGAGGAGTACAAACCCTACGCGGCCAACGGCGGTGACATCCCGGCAATGCCCCGCCCCGGGGCAGGCTACCGTGCCCACGTCACCGGTTTGACCCATGCTGAGGACGGTTTTCCCAGTCAGGATCCAGCAGTGGTAGCGCGCATGATGGAGCGCGTTCTGGGTAAGCTGGATAATCACCGTGATCTCATCGACTGCTATGAGACAGTCGATTGCGATGACGCAGAGGTCTTGGTGGTTGCCTACGGGGTCACTGCGCGCGCGGCCCGTCGGGCCGTGCGCCAGGCCCGTGCTCAGGGCCTGCGGGCGGGACTTTTCCGGCCGGTTACGCTATGGCCTTTTCCAGATCAAGCGCTGCGCACTGCAACCGCCAACGCGCATACCGTGTTGGTACCCGAGATGAATGCCGGCCAACTGTGTCTGGAGGTCGAACGAATTTGTGCCGGTATCCCCGTTGTCCGGCTCAACCGTATTGATGGTGAGCCCATCACCCCGCAACAGGTCGAAGACCGCATCAACGAGTTAATTACCCGTGAGTGACGCTGAGCAAAGCGAATTCGAGATACGCGATTACTTGCGTACCGACCTTTTCCCGCACTTCATGTGTCCAGGTTGTGGCCACGGTATCGCCCTGCGCGCGTTGCTCTGGGCGGTGCACGAGTTGAAAATCTCCATGGATGACCTGGCTCTGGTGTCCGGTATCGGCTGCTCGGGGCGGACTGCCGCTTATGTCGATACCAACACCCTGCATGTAACCCACGGCCGGCCGCTGGCTTTTGCCACCGGCCTTAAGTTGGCCCGCCCTGACCTGAAAGTGGTGGTGATCACCGGGGATGGTGATTGCCTGGCCATCGGCGGCAATCACCTTATTCATGCCTGCCGGCGTAACTTGGATATCACCTGCGTCATGCTAAACAATGAGGTTTATGGCATGACTGGTGGGCAGGTATCACCAACCACCAGTAACGATCGCTATACCACCACCACTCCATTGGGCAACCACGAACCGGTTTTCGACGCTTGCGAGCTGGCCGCTGTTGCTGGCGCCAGCCTGGTGGGCCGGGAGATTACGCTGCAGACCCCTAGCCTCAAAGACCTGTTCAAGGCCGCACTGGCACACCACGGCTTCTCATTTGTCGAAGTGATATCAGATTGCACCGAGATCTACGGGCGCAAGAATGATTTAGGCAACTCGCCAGAGATGATCCTGAAGCAGAAATCAAGTATCCGTCCGGAGTCTTACGGCAACGCTGTGGCACAACCATTTCGGCCTGGTGACTGGAAGACGGGGATACTTGCTCAGGCCGAGCGCCCTGAGTACGGCGACAGTTACCGACAACACATCGCGGCCAAACAGACAGCAACCAAGGTAAACAAGAACTGATGGCAGAATACCGCGAGATTCGCTTCAGCGGCAGCGGTGGCCAGGGCCTGGTACTGGCCGGTCGGATACTGGCTGAAGCGCTGGTGCGGGAGGGTAAGCGGGTCGCACAATCCACCAGTTACGAGCCGACCTCGCGCGGTGGACTCAGTAGAGCCGACCTGGTGGTGAGTACCGGCGAGCTGGACTACCCGCTGGTCACTGCGTTGAATCTGGTGGTTATTCTCGACCCAGTTGCTGTTGCCGCCGCCTCCGGAGTGTTGGCGCCGCAGGCACTGGTTGTTATTGACCAGCAGATAGATGTCCGGCCCCGCGGCGATTGCCGCATCCTGGCGCTGCCACTGGCGCAGACCGCACGGTCGCTGGGGAGTTTGCGAGTGACCAATATCACCGCGCTGGGCGCACTGAACGAAGTCAGCGAGACGGTCGCGACAGACACCCTGGAAACAGTAATCCGGGAACGGGCACCGAAGAAGTTCCTGCAACTAAACCTGGCTGCCTTCAGTGCCGGTGCCGCGCTGGCAGCTGCGGCCGCACAAGTGGCCCCGGCGGCGGCCATGCAGGGCGGGGCCATAGCACGCTGATCTTTGAACTCAGTTCAACAAATGACCGCTGGGTACTGAGTCAATCTCCTGGCCTGCCATCCAGCGGCCCTGGAAGTGGAAATTTTCAGCTTCCATCTTGGCGAAGAAAGTCTTCGGGTCTTCACCTTCAATATGGACCTTGTGCGCATCGGCATCCTTGAAGACCTGGGTGTAGAGAAACACGTTTGGTTGATCAAGCGCCCGGCAGACAAAAAAACTTTTCATTCCCGGCTGGTTCTGCAGGCAGTTATACCGGTAATCATTGATCAGCACCTCGATACGCTCGAGATCGCCTTTGACAACGGCAGTGACGTGAACGATATAACTCATTGTTGAAGTGTACTGTAACAAATAGTCCGCGCCATTAACTACGTAAGATTGTGAACAGCCTACCATTTAACTCTTGTTGCGGGTATCGTTGACGCGCCGGGCCTTGCCCTGACTACGCTCGATGGCACCCTGATCGACTACTCGAACGGTGGTATTAACGCCGACCAGATCCTTGATCCGCTGCTGCAATGCTGCCGCTTCCTGGTCCCTGTTTGTGTTCGTGGCCCCCGGCTTCAGTTCCACCAGCACGTCCATGGTATCTAGCCGGCCTTCCTGGTACACCTCCAGGAAGTAATGCGGCGACAATCCCGGCTGTTCCAGCACCAGCGCCTCGATCTGGGAGGGGAAGACGTTGACTCCCCGAATGATGAGCATATCGTCGCTGCGGCCGGTGATTTTCTCCATCCGCCGCATGGTGCGGGCGGTACCCGGCAGCAGTCGGGTGAGGTCGCGGGTACGGTAACGGATGATCGGCATCGCTTCCTTGGTCAGCGAGGTGAGCACCAACTCGCCTGGTTCACCGTCCGCCAGTACTGCACCGCTCGTCGGGTCAATAATCTCCGGGTAGAAATGATCCTCCCACAGAGTCAGGCCATCCTTGGTCTCGAGGCACTCTTGGGCTACCCCAGGGCCGATCACCTCAGACAGGCCAAATAGATCGAGCGCATCAATGCCTAGGCGGCTCTCTATCTCGGCCCGCATGCCCTCGGTCCACGGTTCGGCGCCGAGCAGGCCCACCCGCAGTGACGATGTCGCCGGGTCCACCCCCTGGTGTTCGAATTCATCAGCAATATTGAGGATATAAGAAGGGGTCACCATGATGATCTCTGGCTCAAGGTCACGGATCAACTGCACTTGCTTCTCGGTCTGGCCACCCGACATGGGAATGACTGTACAGCCCAGCCGCTCGGCGCCATAGTGAGCGCCAAGGCCACCAGTGAACAGGCCGTAGCCGTAGCTGACATGAACCTTATCCTGCGCCCGCCCGCCGGCGGCGTAGATCGACCGGGCCATCACCAGGGCCCACAGGTCGACGTCCGCCTGGCTGTAGCCGACCACGGTGGGCTTGCCAGTGGTGCCGCTGGAGGCGTGCACCCGGACTACCTGCTCCATCGGCACGGCAAACATGCCGAAGGGATACTGATCTCGCAGATCCTCCTTGGTGGTTACCGGCAGCCTGGCCAGGTCCTCGAGCGATTTAATGTCGTCCGGGTGTATTCCTGCCTGCTCGAATTTGTTCCGGTAAAGGGCGACATGCTCATAGGCGAGGTGCAGGGTATTGCATAGCCGCTCCAGTTGCAGTGCGGTCAACTCGTCCCGGCTTGCTGTTTCGATCGCTTCCAGGCCGCTGCTTGTGGCGGGGGTGGGGTTCATCCGTCTTTCTCCTTCGCTTGAATACTTTGTGCTGGTATTGTTGTGACCTCTGCCTCTACTTCCGGCAGGTCTGGCACTACCTTGTTGGCAGTCTGGTGGGAGCGGCCGCGGAACTGGGCCAACAGGTCGCCGTGCTGGTTGTAAACGCCAACTTCACATATGCCGATGCGGCCAGACTGGGCGCGTTCCTCGGCAAATGCAGTCAACCGGTCGCCTCTGTGGGCTGGCCGCAGGAAATCGATACTGGCCGCAGCCGCCACCGCCTCACGATTGTCGGCATTGCAGCAAAAGGCAAACGCACAGTCAGCCAGAGTGAAGATCATACCGCCGTGGCAAGTGTCGTGGCTGTTCAGCATGTCTTCACGCACCGTCATACCCAGGCGCGCGTAACCCGGCCGAATTTCCTCCAGCGCTATACCGAGCAGAGCGATAGCTCGATCCCGCGCGCTGATGTACTCACCACAATGCGTGGCGATCTGCAGTGCAGACCATTTGTCTTCTGTCGGGGTTGGTTTCGGGTCGCTCGTATTCATGTCGTGCCGGGTGTTGTGGATCGTGCTTGGCCGGGCGGGCATTGCCCGCCCGGCATATAGAATATACCCATTATCTTTTTGGGTGCTAGGTGCGCAGTAAGAGTGACCGCATATGACTGCCGATCTTTGCCAGTGGATTGAGGGCCATGCCGCGTCGTCTCCCGGGAAGACTGCGCTCCTTTTCGAGGACGCAGTGATCAGTTACCGGGACCTTTACCACCGGGTTTATAGCGCTACCGCGTTTCTGCGGGAAACGCATCAACTCCAGCGTGGTGACCGAGTTGCTTACCTTGGTTTCAACTCGCCAGCGTGCCTGGTGCTGCTGTTTGCCTGTGCTCGCCTCGGAGCGATGCTGGTACCGCTCAACTGGCGGCTCGAACTTCCCGAACTGGCCGGGGTTCTGAGTCATGCTGGTGCTGGGGTGCTGTTCGCCGATGCAACGCACCAGGACCAGGCAACGGCTCTGGTACAGCGCTATCCACGCTGCGCGGCGGTGGCAAGTGCCGAACTCGAACCGGGCCAGGCCGCACCGTACCCGCCAGCCACAACCCGGGATCCAGCAATTGACCTCAATATGCCGGTGCTGCTCGTTTATACCTCAGGCACCACCGGACGCCCCAAGGGTGTAGTGCTGACCCAGAATGCGCTGTTGTTCAACGCGCTGAACAGCATCCACATGCATGGACTGACAGCCGCTGCCCATGTGCTGAGCGTGCTGCCGATGTTTCACGTCGGTGGCCTCAATATTCAGACCACGCCTGCCCTTTATGCCGGGGCGACCGTCTCGTTGCACCAAAGGTTCGACCCGACGGCCACGCTAGCTGCGATCCGTGCCCAGCGGCCGAGCCACCTGGTGCTGGTGCCTGCGACCATCAGCGCTCTAATCCAACATCCAGACTGGCAGCGCACCGACCTGCAGTGTCTGCAGATGCTAACCACCGGGTCTTCCGTTGTCCCACATACGCTGATCGAGGTTTGGCACGATCGCGGTGTGCCCGTGATCCAGGTCTACGGGTCGACGGAAACGGGCCCGGTAGCGTTGTACCAGAGGCCTAAAGACGCACTGATCGCAGTCGGCTCCGTGGGTCAAGGCGCGTTGCACACTCGGCTGCGCATTGTCAGTGACGGGGCCGAGGCAACAACGGGGCAATCTGGTGAATTGTTGTTGCGGGGACCCAACCTGTTCCGGGAATACTGGCAGGACCCGGCCGCCACCACGGAGGCGATTGAGGATGGCTGGTTTCATACCGGTGACATCGGCTACCGCGACGAGCGGGGATTTGTCTTTATCCACGACCGTAAGAAGGATATGGTGATCTCCGGTGGTGAGAACATTTATCCAGCCGAACTCGAGCAGGTCCTAAATGGGATCGACGGCATCGAAGAGGCGACCGTGGTTGGCATGCCTGATGAAAAATGGGGCGAGATTCCGGTAGCTCTGGTCGTCGCCGCTGCACCGGCAGGGTTGACGGCCAGCAAAATCTGCGCGGCTTTCGAGGGGCACCTTGCCCGCTACAAGCATCCTCGGGCGGTAGTCTTTGTGCCGGCCCTGCCGCGCAATGCCATGGGCAAGGTATTGAAGCACGAATTACGCGATGCGCTCAAAACCGGGGCGATTCAGTTGCCAGAAAGAAACTAGCATTTTGCCGGCCGTGCCGGGCGATGATGTGCTGCCTCGATGCTTGATTTAGCCTGAGCCTTTCAGAGCGTATTGGCGCTGCAGCCGCGGTCGAATGCCTCGACGTGGTGCGCCCGCCGCTCGGGGCGGGCGGCCCGCACAATCGCTGCACCGAGGTGGCTGGCGGGAACCGGAAAGCCCTCTAGGGTCGATGCCCGTCCCAGCGCATACAGTGAGCGTAATGTCGCCGGCAGTTCCAGCGCGGCATCGATGTACAGAATCTGATCAATCCGGGTGCGCAGGAATTCGATGAAAGGGCCAGTGTCAGGATAACGGGCATTACCGGCACTGACCGCGAAGGGGTACACCTGGCGACCGTCGATGACTGCGCGGCTGTGGCGATGCAGGAAGCCGATGTTACGCTGGGCTTCCAGCGGCTCCAGGCCGATCATATAGTCGGCCTGGCCGGGACCGAACAGGGTGCTCGCGCTGTGGCCGAAAATCATGCAGGCATTGACTGAGCCGCCGCGCTGGGACAAGCCGTGAATCTCGCTCGCGCCCACCTCGGTACGAGCTGTCAGTGCGGCTTCAGTCAGCAGATTGACGAGGTACACGATTCCCTGTCCGCCAATACCGGTGATTACCAGTTTTAAGCTGTTGCTCATCAATTGTCTCGTCAGGAGCTGGCGGGAGATTCGAGCGCCGCGTGGATGGCGCCATTGGGACAGACTTCAATACACAGCCCACAGCCGGTGCAGGTTGCCTGGTCAATGGTTATTTGTCCGTTTTTTAGTACCAATGACGGGCAACCGAAGTCATCGATGCAGTGGCTGCAGCGGGCGCAGGCCTGCACCAGAGCATAGTCGAGTAGTGCTCTACGGCCGCGGCCCGGGTCGGCGGCAAGTGGGTGCAGCACGCTGGTGCGTGGCCGCTGAGCGGGCATTTCCCGGTGCAACGCGGCCAGCGCCCGCTCGCCTTCGTAGGGATAAGGCCGCTCTTCAAGCAGTTGGCGAACGCCGGTCGCGGCCCGTTTGCCACTGCCGATTGCACCGATCAGACTCTGGTGATTGGCCGCGCCCAGGTCGCCAGCGACGAACACGTTACTGCTGGTACTGCCAGCGACGCGGCCTGGCACAGCGTTGGGCGTTTCCAGCAGCCGGCCATTGGCGGCGCAAGACAGAGCTTGCCGGGTACCAGTGGTCAGCGGGGACGCCATCTGACCGATGGCGATTACTACGCAGCCAGTCTTGACCCGGGTAAGTTGGCGACCACCACCTGCCTGGTCCAGTTGAATCCAGCAGCCGCCCTCGGCTGACTCGCAATGCCCGATCTCGCTGTTGTCCAGTACCTCGATCCCCGCCGCGTGCACGGCCTCGATCTCTTCGGCAAAAGCCGGCATCTTCTCGGCGCGTTCGATACACGATACGATGACTCGCTCGACTGCTGGATGTCGCTGCGCTGCGCGGGCGGCATCCATGGCAGAGTTACCGCCGCCGACCACCAGCACCGTCAACCCCGGCGCAAGTTCCAGGGTATTACTGTTGAAACGGCGCAGGAAATCGTTGGCGAAATACCAGTGGTCGGGTGGTAGGGCGTTTTCCACCACTGGCAGGCTGATGGCCTGGTCCAGGCCGCTGGCGAGAATCACCGCATCGTGGGCGCTGGCCAGTTGCGCCAGGCTAACGTCACGGCCTAGCGCGGTATTGCGCTGGATCTCGACCCCGAGTTTTTCGAGTAACCCCGCCTCCTGCTGGTAACGGCGTTTGTCCAGCCGGTAATCGGGTATCACGTGGGTCAGCAGACCGCCGATCTCGGCGTCTTTCTCCAACACCGTCACCGTATAACCGGCCTGAACCAGGTCGTAGGCTGCACTGAGTCCGGCCGGCCCAGCACCAACTACCGCGACCCGGTACGGCTGCTTCTCCGCCATTACCACCCGTTGCTGTACATTTGCCAGGTTGCCTTGATGCTCGGCTATTGATGACACGAAAGCCTTGAGCTGGCGGATCGGAACCAGGTCGCTTTTGGTTCCCTCGCAGGGTCGATGGCAGATCTCGCCACAGGCAGCGGCGAAAATCATCTTGTCCCGTACAATTTCGAGCGCAGCTTGGTAATCACCAGCCACGATGGCATTGAAGAAACCGTGATTGCAAATGTTGGCCGGGCACTGCTGGCTGTGGGCCTCTATCCGGTGCCTGGCCAATCGATTGCCCCGGGCTCGGGCCAGCCCGGAACCGTTGTTAGTGTTCTGTGAGCAATGCAGGCCAGGGTCGTCGTGGTTGTCGCAGTGGCGACAGCGCGTCGGATCCACCGTCACCGGCCGTCGCCGAGGAGCGCTCGCCATCGATGCCAGCATCAGGCAGGGAGATTTAGAGACCAGCACCGAAACGCCATCGAATACCATAGCTTGCTGGATCGCAGCGCAGGTCTGGTCGAGGTCCAGCGGGTCCATGGTAATGATGCACTCAACACCAAGGCCGCGCACCAGCGGCTCGATCGCCACTTCGCGAAACAGGTTGGTGGCGTCGGCGCCGGGGTGCGGCTGGCCACCAGTCATAGCGATAGCCCGGTTGTCGAAGATGATTACGGTCATCCGAGCCCGGGTGTAGACCGCGTTTATCAGTGCCGGAATACCCGAGTGAAAAAAAGTGCCATCTCCCAGCAGGGCGACGATGCGGCGACGGTCGTCACTGTCGTCGGCCAAGGCAGCATCCAGCCCCTGGGCCATAGACAAACTCATTCCCATGTGGTGCAGGGTGTCCATCATCCGTAGTGGTGGTAGGGCACCCAGGCCCAGGCAGCCGATATCCCCGCACAGGATCGCGTCGTCGCGTTGTTGGGACAGGGCAAGTTTTAGGCCGTAATAGGTCGCGCGGTGGGGGCAACCCGCACACATAGTCGGCGGCCGCTCCGGTAACTCAGCGGCCCAGTCGGCCACCCCCGGCAACGCCGAGCCGGTGGCCGGGTCGGTGTGGCCGGTCAGCGCACACAGGGCCTGTCGGATTATTGCCGGGCTGAACTCCCCCACTGACTCCAGGCCGAAGTCGCCCTTGCCGAAGATGTTGCTGGGACAAGCCTGTTTCTGTGCCGTGAGCCGCACCTGATTTTCAATTACCGGATCCAGTTCCTCGACCACCAGTACCCGTTCGAATCGCTGCAGGAATGTTGCCACGGTGTCCGCCGGGAAAGGATGGATCAGGCCAATCTTGAGCACGGCAAGGTCTTGTGCCAGGTCGAGATCGCGGGCTTGCTCAAGTACGTAGCCGGCACTGACGCCGGCAACGATGACACCGTGACTGGCAGTCGGTGGCTCGGCCACAATCCGGCTGTGGCGCTGGTTGAAAGGAATGACAGCGTCATCAGCGAGCCGCTCCAGCAGCAGTCGATGGCTCAAGCTGTTGCGGCCGGGTACGTTCACGTGCTGGGGTAACCGGTCGAAATGGCCCTGTCCGGATGGTCGTGGTAACGCTCGGCCGTGAAAGGTGGCCCGGCCGTGGCAGACCCTTGTGGTGAGTCGTACCAGCACCGGCAGGCGCAGCGCCGTCGACAGGGTGAACGCCTCGCGGGTCATGTCGCAAGCCTCAGCCGGTGAGCCGACGTCGAACAAAGGCACCTTGGCGGCCTCGGCCCAGTGTCTGGAATCCTGTTCATTGGACGATGAGTGACAGCCTGGGTCGTCACAAACCACCACCACCAGTGCTGCACCCAGAACCTGGTAGGGAATATTCAGCAGAGGGTCAGAGGCGACATTCAGGCCGACGTTTTTCATACAGCACAAGGTGGGCCGGTGGCCGATGGAAAAGGCGATAGCCTTTTCCATCGCCACCTTTTCGTTGATGCTGAATTCGAAGTACGGTGGCAGTGCTTCGCCGAGCGGGTCGATGCTGCGGGGCGAGTTATCGGATACCCCGCGTTGCAGGTTGTAGAAAGACATGGAGATTTCAGTCGAGGGGGTGCCAGGGTAGGCAAATACACCTTCAACCCCTGCTTCCAGTGCGCCCCGGGCAACTGCTTCGTTGCCCAACAGGCACAACTCAACGACCGTTTCAGGTACGGCAGGTGCAATCATGGCTGGCCGGGTTGCAAGTTGCTGGATCCCGCTGCCGCTGCACCGGCGGTTTGTGGTTCAGTGGTGCTGGGGTCGGGCCGGTAGGTCGTCGCACCGGCCGCCGCCTGCGGGGTGGCGGTGAGGCCGTGCAGGCACAAGGTGAAAAAGGTCTGGATTATCTGTTCTATGGACGTGTTCTGGGATGGGCTGTACCAGCGGGAGACCCAGTTACACATGCCCAGAATGCCGTTGGTCGCCAGCCGGGAATCGAGCGTTGTGTTGAACTCGCCCGTGGCCTGACCTTCCTCGATCAGTTCGATCCAAAGGGCGTTGTACTGACGCCAAGTGTTGCGCAGTTCTTCCAGTCTGGCCTGGTCCTGCAGAAAGTGTTGGTCCCGCAGCATGACCGTCATCTCGAGATACTGCGGGTTGTAGCTGTTGAGATGGGTCCTGATCGCCTGTTGTAGTTTTTCGACCGAGGTCACCGCTGCGGCCTGCACGCCGCGTAAGGCCATCAATAATGATCTGCTCTGGGGCAGGATGATCTCGAGCAGGATATCTTCCTTGCTGTTGAAGTAGTAGTAGATGGCCTCGCGCTTGATGCCCACTACCTGAGCGATGTGTTCAAATGAGGTTTGGTTAACCCCTTGGCGCTCGAATAACTCGGTGGCCCGGCGCAGAATCTCGGTTCGTCGGCTCATTCTCAGTAGTCTCGGGCGCGCGGCTCGCGGTAGTGCCAGTTGCCGCACGGCTACCTCCGCAATATTTACAAATTGTAAAATACAGAAGCAAAATCTATAGCTAAGACTATAAAACAAAGAAAAGAAATTTTACACCCTCGTAAAATTTGTGATAAATAGGTACAGTTAAGAGCACCCCCACCAAGGAGAAAGGATCATGTCAGAGACTATCAAGTACCTGCTCGATGAGCAGGATATCCCCAAGTCCTGGTACAACATCATCGCCGATCTGCCGGAGCCCCCGGCACCGGTACTGCACCCCGGTACCGGCCAACCAGTCGGCCCGGACGATCTCGCCCCGTTGTTCCCGATGGCGGCGATCATGCAAGAGGTCAGTGGCGAACGCAGCATCGATATCCCGGAGCCGGTGCGCGACATCTACCGCCAGTGGCGGCCTAGCCCGCTGTTTAGGGCCCGGCGCCTGGAGCAGGCTCTGGATACCCCGGCCCGGATTTACTACAAGTACGAAGGCGTCAGCCCGGCCGGTAGCCACAAGCCCAACACCGCCATAGCCCAGGCCTTTTTCTGCAAGGAAGAGGGTGTCAAACGCATCACCACCGAGACCGGCGCCGGTCAATGGGGCTCAGCACTGGCACTGGCCGGAGCCTTTTTCGGCCTCGAGATCGAGGTCTTCATGGTTCGGGTCAGTTATGACCAGAAGCCCTACCGGCGGGCTTTCATGGAGGCTTTCGGCGCCACCTGCCACGCCAGCCCCAGCAACCTGACCGAGTCCGGCAAGAAGATTCTGGCCGACAACCCGGACAGCAGTGGCAGCCTCGGCATTGCCATCAGCGAAGCGGTCGAACTGGCGGCCCAAAGGGACGACACCAAATATTCACTTGGCAGTGTGCTCAACCACGTGCTGTTGCACCAGACCGTGGTCGGCCAGGAGGCAATGCGCCAGTTTGAGCTAGCTGACGACTACCCGGACGTAGTGGTTGGCTGCACCGGCGGCGGCAGCAACTTCGCGGGCTTAAGTTTTCCTTTCATTGGCGCCAAGCTGCGAGGTGAGCAGGACCTGCGGGTAGTTGCGGTCGAGCCGGCCAACTGCCCGACCCTGACCAAGGGTAAGTACGCCTACGATTTCGGTGATACCGGCAACTTGACCCCGCTGGTCAAGATGCACACTCTGGGCTCGGCTTTTGTGCCGCCGCCCTTCCACGCCGGCGGCCTGCGCTACCATGGTATGGCGCCGCTGGTCAGCCAACTGGTGCACCTCGGCGAGGTCACCCCCACCGCTTACACTCAGACCGAGTGCTTCGAAGCCGGGGTCACCTTTGCCCGGGCCGAGGGGATTGTTCCGGCTCCTGAGGCCAACCACGCGGTCAAAGGTGCCTTGACCGAAGCCCTGCGCTGTAAGGAGGAAGGCGTTGGCCGCACCATCTTGTTCAACCTTTGCGGCCACGGTTATTTCGATATGCAAGCCTACACGGATTATGCCGCCGGCAACCTGCAGGATCAGGCCTACGACGAGTCCGAGGTGGCCATGGCGCTCGCTGGATTGCCGTCGGTGGCGTAAGGGAGCAGCGCATGCGCGAGGAACTGATCGGGAAGAGGTATGAGCCGTTCACGGCGCAGGTCGACAAGTGGCGGTTACGGTTCTTCGCCCGCACCATCGGTGAAACCAACCCCGCCTGTTTTGACGAGGTTGCGGCACACAAGGCAGGGTATCGGTCGCTGTTGGCACCGCTTACCCTGCCTTTCTCCCTGGCCATGGACTTCGACCAATCGCTGCTGGTGCTCAAAGACCTGGGTGCTGATCTCACGCGGACCGTACATGGTGAGCAGAGTTTCACCCGTTTTGCCGAAATCTTCGCTGGTGACGTTATCACCGGGCAGCAGGAGATCACCGACATCTTCGAGAAAAAGGGTGGGGCGCTGCTGTTTGCTGTGACCCGAACCCGCATCGACAACCAGATTGAAGAACACGTTTGCGACATGGATACGACCATCGTGATTCGTCAGCAGCTTTCCTGAAAAAGCAGGAATACACCTGATGGAGCAGCCAATTTTTTCCAGTATCAGCGTGGGTGAGAGCATACCGCCGCTCACTATCGGCCCAATTGACCGGACCCAACTGGCTTTGTTCGCAGGTGCCTCAGGCGATCACAATCCCATCCATCTGGATGATGACAAAGCCCGACAAGGTGGCCTTCCGGGCACCATTGTGCATGGTATGTTGAACATGGCTTTCCTTGGCAGGCTGCTGACCCAGTGGGTGCCACAGCAGCAGATTCGCCGGTTTTCCTCCCGTTTCGTCGGCATGGCCTTCCCGGGCGACGAGATCACGTGTCTGGGTACCGTCGCCTCCTGTGACGCATCAGCGGGTGAGAATTGCGTGACCCTGGAGTTAGTTGCACAGAACCAATCTGGCGAGGTGCTACTCAAGGGTTTGGCCACCATCTGTCTCACCTGACCGGTACCCGACTCATGGGCAAGCGGCCGGTTACAGGTCTTGACGAGATAGCGGCCTGATGGCGCTCAAGGTCGGTATCGACGTAGGTGGCACGTTCACCGATTTCCTGGTGACTGGGGAGGGTCGCGAGTCCGTGGTGCATAAGGTGTTGTCTACCCCAGGGGACCCCTCAGTCGCCGTCATCCAGGGCCTCGGCGAGATCGCTGCCGCAGCCGACCCACCGCAGTCGCTGCAGGCGTTCACCAGCAGCATCGAAACGATAGTGCATGGCACTACCGTGACGACCAACGCCACGCTGACCCGTAACGGCGCCTGTTCCGGTTTGATTACCACTGCAGGCGTGCGCGATGCCCTGGAGATGCGGCGTGGCATCCGTGAGGAGCAGTACAACAATCGTTACACCAACGTGGTGCCGCTAGTACCGCGTTACCGGCGGATTGGAGTGACTGGCCGGCTCGATCGGAACGGCAACGAGATCGAGTCGCTGTCCCTGGATGAGGTACAAACTGCTGTCGATTTGTTCAAGTCAGAGGGTGTGGAAGCGGTCTCGATCTGCTTCATGAACGCGTTCGCTAATCCCCAGCACGAGCAACAAGCAGCTGAACTGGTGCGCCGTATACTGCCCGGCGCTTACCTGACCGTTTCCAGTGAACTGCTGCCCTCTATTCGATTCTACGAGCGTGTCAGTACCACCGTGCTCAACT
>Ga0208642_1000385_pt1 | contig 23845 bp, 17 predicted proteins | sample ETN02SmetaG_4_FD_185790 | JGI IMG/M metagenome (GOLD analysis project Ga0208642, IMG submission 185790) | Marine microbial and viral communities from oxygen minimum zone, Eastern Pacific Ocean - ETNP2014F10-02SV251 (SPAdes) (version 2) | ecosystem: Environmental > Aquatic > Marine > Oceanic ...
CGAGCAGGCCCTGCTGAACGGCCGCGTGGATATTGCCGTGCACTCGATGAAGGATGTAACCGTGAGCCTGCCGGATGGCCTGCACATTCCCGTTATCTGTGAGCGCGGGGACCCGCATGATGCGTTCGTATCCAGCCGCTACGGTGAGTTGCGCGAGTTACCGGCCGGGGCTGTGGTGGGCACCTGCAGCCTGCGCCGCCAAGCCCTGTTACGCTATCGTTTCCCGGAGCTGAACGTGGTTAATCTCAGGGGCAACGTTAATACCCGTTTGCAGCGCCTCGATGACGGAGATTTCGACGCCATCATTCTTGCCGCGGCCGGGCTGCAGCGCCTGGAGATGACCAACCGCATCCGCCAGAGTATTCCCACTGGCATCATGCTGCCCGCGGTTGGCCAGGGGGCTGTAGGTATCGAATGCCGCGAGGACGATATCAATACCGGGCGGTTATTGCAGCCGCTGGACCATGCTCTCAGCCACGCGCGGGTAGCGGCCGAACGCGCGGCTAACGCACACCTTGGTGGGGGTTGCCACATGCCGGTAGCAGCGTTTGCTACCATCGACGATGAGCAACTTCAAGTCAGAGGCATGGTCGGTTGGCCCGATGGTTCAGAGGTGCTTTTTGCGCAAGTCCAGGGGCGCTTGCAGCAAGCGGAGCGCATCGGCATAAATCTTGCCGATGACTTGCTCGTGCAGGGGGCCGCAGCTATCTTGCAGGATACCTATGGCGATTGATCTTACCGGGGTGTCGGTACTGGTCACTCGGGCGTCACACCAGGCGGAGAACCTTTGCCGCCTGATTGCAGTAGCCGGTGGTGAGCCGGTGCGGTTCCCGGTCACCGAGATTACCTCGCTGCCACTGGCTGACGCTGCTGTTGCGGCAGCGCTCGAGCAGGTTCCAATGGTCGATATCGTCATTTTTGTTAGTTCCAATGCGGTGCAATTCGCCTTGGACTTGCTCGAGCTCCGTGGCTTGTCATTACCCTCAGGGGTTCAAGTGCTGGCTGTTGGTTCTGGCACAGCCCGCCAGTTGACGGCACGCGGAATTGCGGTCAGCGCCGTGCCGGCCAGGTGCTATAACAGTGAGGGGCTATTACAACTGCCGCAGTTGCAGCAGGTCAGTGGACGCGCTGTCTTGATTGCCAGCGGGCAAGGTGGTCGGGCTCATCTTGGTGATTCGTTGCGGGCCCGCGGGGCTCAGGTGATCCAACTACCGTGTTATCGGCGTTCGCCGTCACGTCGGGTCGATAATAAGGTACTGGCGCGATGGCAGGAGGGCGGCATCGACCTGGTCGTGATTACCAGCGCCAGTACAGCGGATCACATGTTGGCTCTGCTGGGCGAGGACGCCGGGGCGCTCCTCTCCAGGACAGCCATCGTTGCTATCAGCACGCGAGTCGCTGACCATTGCCGGGCACTCGGCTGCACAGGGCCTATACTGGTGGCCCGCCAGGCGAGCGACCCGGCGCTGGTCGAAGTGATCGGTGAATGGGGCAACGCCCCGGTGGCTACCACAGCGCAGTTCGATGAAGAGGATTTCGACAGGTGACAGAAAAACCCGCTGACAATGACCAGACCCCGGCCGAGACGATTGACGCAGTCCCTGCAGCGGTGTCCTCAACCGGATCATCAGCCCCGGCTACCGGTACGGACCCGCTTCCACCTGAGACTCGCACTAGCGGCTGGCTGGGCCCGACCGCGCTGGTGCTGGCCCTCGCCGCCGTGGTGCTCAGTGGCTGGGCCTGGTACTCCAGTAACGTCTCCGGGCGGCTTGAGTTGGGTCGTGAACTGGGGCGGGCAGAAGGCATCAACCGAGAACTCGAACGGCTGATTGACAATCAGCAGGATATGGCCGATAGCTTGGCCGCGCTGCGTGGGCAGGCCGAGGACAACCGGCGTACCCTGGAGGCGACACTGGCTGCCACATCTCGCAGCCAGGCGGCCTTGGACACGCTTGAAGCGCAGCAGTCAGCGAACCGAAAGCAGGTACAACAGGAACTCGCAATTCTCGCTGCAAGCGTCGAGGATACCCGCCGGCAAATGGGCACTGTGCAGGACGACTGGGTGCTGGAGGAGGTCGCCCAGTTGCTGCTGTTGGCCAATCAGCGCTTGGCACTGGTGGGTGACGTTGTGCTCGCGAGCCGGGCACTGGCGCTGGCCGATGATCGGTTGCAGAGTTTGGCCGGGCCCCAACTGCTTAAGGTCCGCCGGGCGCTGAAGGCGGAGCAGGCGGCGCTGGCTCAGCTGCCTAAGGTCGATGTCGATGGCCTCGCTCTCACCCTGGCAGCGCTGATCGAGCAGGTTGGTGAACTGCCGCTGAAGGGTGACGAGGACCGGCCGGCCTGGCAGGTGCCGGCAGATGCGGCTGCGCTAACTGCGGCACCAGAGACTTCCCCCGATGCAGCCGGCAACGATAACTCGCTGTCGCAGGTGGGGCGCAAGGTGCTAGATGACTTGAGTGACCTGGTACGGGTGCGCCGTGTCGACCAGACCCGGGTGCCGAAGCTGACGGACGCCCAACGATTTCTTGCCTATGAGAACCTGCGCCTGCATCTGCTCAGCGCCCAATTCGTATTGCTGCGCCGGCAGCCGGCCCTATTCAAGGAGAACCTGCGCCAGGCGCGCCAGTGGCTGGCCGGTTACTTCGAGCCGGTGAACGTTACCGGTGACTACGATGCCAGCCTGGTGGCGCTGCAGAATCAACCGCTGGTGGTCACGCTGCCGGATATCTCGGGCTCGTTGGTGTTGTTGCAGGCAGAGATTCAGAGGCGAGAAGCTGCGCAGTGAGTGCGCTCATTTTCGGGCTGGTCATCCTGGCAGTGGCTCTGACTCTGGGGCTGGTGGCGTTGGAAGATCCCGGCTATGTCCTGATCTCTCGCTCACCCTACGAGATCGAGATTTCACTGGCCTTGCTCGTACTTGGGATTCTGTTGCTGTTGGTGCTGCTTTACGTGCTAGTGCGCCTGGCATCGCGTACCTTTCGGGCGCCGCGTGACCTCGGCCGTTGGCGGGCGCAGCGCCGGCATGCCCTCGCGGACCAGGCAACGTTGTCGGGTTATGCACGCCTGATCGAGGGCGAGTGGGAAGAGGCAGAGATGGTGCTGAGTAAACGTCTGGGCCAAGGCAGTACGCCACTATTGCAGTGCCTGGGAGCAGCGTATGCCGCCCAGCAGCGAAATGACCTGGACGCCCGTGACCGCTATCTCACTCGTGCGCGAGATTGCGATCCGGCGCATCTTGTGGCGGTCGAAATCACCCGGGCGCGGCTACTGGAACGCGCCGGCCAGACTGACGAGGCCCGCGGGGTGCTCGAGCAACTGCATGAACAGGGGGTACACCGCCACGCGGTGCAGGGCATGCTGGCACATTTGTTGAAAGCTCAGCAGGACTGGCCGGCACTGGAGAAATTGTTGGTTGAGACGAAAAGATCCGGGGCGTTGCCCAGGGCGGAACTGGCCGCGCTACGCCAGGAGCTGCAAACACACCGGCTTGGCACCGAAGGTGAGAGCGGCGGCCTGAGCGTGCACTGGTCGCGCCTGTCACGGCGCGAACGGAGAAACCCGGTTCTGCAAGGAGTACATGCGCGGGGACTGATCAATGCCGGGGAGATGGACGAGGCCGAGCGTTTTTTGCGTAAAGCACTGCGGCGTCGGTGGGATGGGGAATTGGTGCGGCTTTACGGCCACGTGCGCTCGAGTCGGACGGAAGAGCAGTTGCGCCATGCCGAGCAGTGGGCCGCCAACCATCAGGAGGACCCAGACCTACTGATGACTCTGGCACGGCTGTACCTGGAGAATCATGACCGGGACAAAGCCCGCAGCCATCTGTTGGAGGCTGTACGCCGGGGTGGCAGCCGGGAAGGCTACCTGGAATTGGGGTTGCTGTTGGAATCGATGGGTGAGTCGGACAAGGCGTTGCAGTGCTACCGACGCGGCTTGCAGGCCCAGAAATCGACCCCGGTAGAAAAAATTCCACGGCTGCAGGCAGAGCGCGCCACCGAGCTAGTGCCAGTGCTTGGCCCCGGCGATCAATCCTAGGGTCGCTCTCCTAGCGGGGCCAGTGCGCACACGAATGCCTCGGTGTGGGGTTGGCCCTTAAGTCTCTGGGTAGTCCTGGCTGAATTCAAACGAATCGAAATACAGCTGTTCCTCCGGCAGCCCATGGGCCGGGTAGGCGCTGCGGATGGCTTCGATCATTGGCGGTGGGCCGCTGGCATAGACCTCGACCCGCGAGAGATCTGGAAAAGCCTCCAGCACTGCGTCGTGCACCCACCCGGTTTGCCCTAGCCAGCCGTTCTGCTCTTTCTGCTCTGACAGAACTGGGGTGTAGTTGAGGTTCGGGTGCGCTTCGAGCCACCCTTGAATTTCCCGATCAAGGTAGAGGTCCGCCCGGGTGCGCACGCCCCAGAAGAGGTGAAACGCGCGCCGGGAACTCTCGGTGAATGCTTGTTCCAGCATGGCCTTAATCGGAGCAAGGCCGGTGCCGCCGGCTACCAGGATGGCGGGGAGTTGCGGCTTATCACGCAGGAAGAAGGTACCGTACGGTCCTCGGAACCGTAGCAGGTCCCGGGGCTTTAAAGCTTCAAACACCTGCCCAGTGAAATGTCCGCCGGGTACCCGTCGCACGTGGAGTTCCAACTCAGCATCCACTGCCGGGGCGTTGGCCACTGAGAAACTGCGGCGGCGCCCGTCGCGCAGCAAGATATCGACGTATTGCCCCGCCAGGTAGTCGAACGATTGGTTTTGCGGCAGCTTGAGGCGCATGATCATGACGTCATGGCAGGCCTTTTCCAGTTCGATCACGCGACAAGGTAGGGTGCGGATCTCGATAGCAGCACCGGCAGGCAGTTCCTGGGCCTCGATGACAAGGTCTGACTGGGCGCGGGCCTGGCACAGTAGGATTGTTCCTGCGGCCTGCGCTGCGGGAGACAAGGCAGACTCGCTGAATTCTTTTGGCTCGATCGCGCCGGAGAGAAGTCTGGCTGTACAACTGCCACACGAGCCGCTGCGGCAACTATAGGCAAAAACGTGGCCTTGCCGTAATGCTGCCGCGAGCAGAGTCTCAGAAGGGGTGGCCTCGAAAGAGGTGGCCGTCTTCTGATTTATGATGCTAAACGCCATAATTGCAATCAATCGGCTGTAACAAGTTAGCGGCGTATTTTCGCACAGCATTTTGCCGGGAGCGGAGCAGTTGATGACACAGTAAACGTATGGGTATTGTGCGGTTCATATGCTATTGCTGGTGATGGCCTAAGCTCAAATGTGAAACTTTCGTTATTGTTATGCCGGAACTACCCGAAGTCGAGACTACCGTACGTGGTATCCGCCCCTTGGTTGAGGGTAAGCGCGTGCGGGAGGTAGTGGTGCGCGAGCGGCGTTTGCGCTGGCCAGTGACGCACGGCATCAATCGGATTCTTAGCGGTAAACGAATCCTTTGTGTACACCGCCGGGCTAAGTACATACTGATAAAATTTAGCCACGGCACCTTGATGATTCACTTGGGAATGTCGGGCCAGTTACTGGTGGTGCCCAAGAACGTAGCTCCAGCAAAACACGACCATGTGGATATTGTCTTGTTCGGCAGTAAAGTCTTGCGTTTCCGGGACCCACGCCGTTTTGGCAGCGTTTTGTGGGTACGCGGTGATCCGCAGGTATCACCGCTGTTATCAAAACTGGGGCCAGAGCCGTTCGATGAGGCATTTACGGGAAACTTGTTATTCGAGGTTGCCCGGAGCCGGCGCTCGGCGATCAAGAACTTCATCATGGATGGCCGTATTGTGGTTGGGGTCGGCAATATCTACGCCAGTGAGGCGCTTTTTCGTGCCGGCATTCACCCCGCCCGTGCGGCAGGTCGTGTGGGGTTGCGCCGTTACCAGCACCTGGTGCAGGCTATCCGTGAAGTGCTTGCTGATGCCATCGCGGCAGGGGGCACCAGCCTTCGGGACTATGCTGGAGTAACCGGGGAGCCTGGCTACTTCGAGTGCTCACTTAAGGTTTATGGGCGGGCTGGAGAGCCTTGTGTAAACTGCGGTGGCATCATCCAGCACAAGGTGATTGGTCAGCGGGCATCGTACTACTGTGCGCACTGCCAGCATTAAAGATTTGGCAACAGATCAAAAAACAAGCAAGTATCAGGGGAATCGGAATGGAATTGGATGTAGCATTTGTCCGGTCGCAGTTCCCGGCTTTTCAGGCTGCACAAACTAAAGACTGGATTTTTTTCGAAAACGCTGGTGGTTCTTATGTGCCGGCGACGGTCATCGATCGCCTACAGCGGTTTTTTGTTGAGCACAAAGTCCAGCCATACGGCACTTTTGCGCTTTCGCAACGGGCGGGGGAGGAGATGGATGAATCCTACGCAGCGATTACTGCCCTGATCAATGCCGGTGATGACGAGATTACGATTGGGCCTTCGACCACGCTCAATCTGTACATACTGGCCCAGAGCCTGCGTCACTTGTTGCGACCCGGTGACGAGGTCGTGGTGACCAACCAGGATCACGAAGCTAACGTGGGTTGCTGGCGGCGTTTATCCGAGCACGGCGTGCTTATGCGTGAGTGGCGGGTCGGCAAGGCCGACGGCGAACTCGATATCACGGGCTTGGAAAACCTCATCAGCGACCGGACTAAATTGGTATGTTGCACGCTATGCTCGAACCTGGTTGGCACCCTCAATAATATGAACGCTATTTCTGAGATGGCACACAAAGTCGGTGCGCTGGTTGTCGCTGACGGAGTTTCTTACGCCCCGCACGTGATTCCCGATGTACAGACACTGGGGGTAGACTTCTACGCTTATAGCACCTACAAAACTTTTGGCAGTCACCAGGGGGTATTGTGGGGTTCAAAGGATGCACTCAGGCAAACAGAAGGCCAGGGCCATTTCTTCAACGAGGAGAAATCGCGCTATCGACTGAACCCTGCTGGACCTCAACATGCTGAAATCGCGGCGCTTGCTGGTATTGCCGAATACTTCGATGTGCTCTATGGACACCACTTCGGTGATGCAAAAGGCAGCCTGCATGAGCGCGCGACAAAAGTGTTCGAACTGGTGTCTGAACATGAGGCGCGTCTTGCCAATATTTTGCTCGATTACCTCAAAGGCAAATCCAACATCCGCCTGCTGGGCCAAGATCACGCGGAGACAGGAAAACGAGCCTCGACCATAGCCTTCCATGCGCGGGCTATGCCCTCGACCCATATCGCACAGAAACTGGCTGAGCACCGTATCGGGGTAGGCAGTGGCCACTTCTACGCACTGCGCTGCGTAGAGGCGTTGGGCATGGATCCGGAAGACGGCGTGGTGCGGGTAAGCATGGTGCACTACAACACCGTCGAAGAGGTGCAGAAGCTGGTTGGGGTGCTCGATGCGATTCTGGCCGGCGAGGGATAAAGGCGCACTCTGGGCGTGCCTAGGTACTATATGCTGCACTATCCAGGAACTTGGGGCCAACAGTGTTCGGGGGGTCGTGCCCTGGGCAGTATGATGGAAACAGCTAGCTTAAGCTCCACCGGTTCGCGTTGGCTCACATCAGGATCTAAAGAGATCATCATACCGGGCTGGTAAAAAGGGAAAGTCAAGAGGGTCTTGCAATGAAACAACATGCACGGGTCGTAATTATCGGTGGTGGTGTACTCGGTGCCGGCCTGTTGTACTTCCTCACCAAGGAAGGCTGGAATGACATAGTCCTTGTCGAAAAGGGCGAACTCACCTCTGGCTCAACCTGGCACGCGGCTGGCCTCATACCGCACTTTATCGGTGGACTCAGCATGGCCAAGCTCCACCGGGAGGGACCCGCACTTTACAAGACTCTGGAAGCCGAGACCGGCCAGGCGACAGGTTGGCACGGCTGTGGCGCAATTCGCCTAGCCCTGACCGACGCGGAAGTCGACTGGTTTCATTACGTCAAAGGTATCCTGGATACGGTTGGCAGCGAATGTCATTTAATCAGTCCAGATGAGATTCGAAAACTCCATCCGCTGTTGGTCGTGGATGACGTGAAGATGGGTTTTTTCACCCCCAACGATGGCCATACCGATCCAGCCAGCGCAACCAACGCCATGGCGGCTGGGGCCCGCATGGGCGGCGCCGAGATCTATCGCCACACCCGGGTGACGGGAACCCGTCTGCTGGACAGCGGCGAGTGGGAGGTGGTTACAGACAAAGGCAGCATTGTCTGCGAGCACCTGGTTAATGCTGCCGGCAGTTTTGCCAAACAGGTGGGCGAGTGGGTGGGCCTCGATCTGCCTATCGTGAACATGGAGCACCATTACCTGGTGACAGACAACCTGCCCGAGGTCGAAGCGCTCGATCGTGAGCCTCCGGTGGTGCGTGATCCCAAGGCATCGTGTTATTACCGACAGGAACAACAAGGCATCCTGATTGGGCCTTACGAGCGCGCTGGGGCGCAGGCCTGGGGCCTGGAGGGCATCGACTGGAGTTTTGATATGGAACTCTTGAGCCCTGCGCTCGAGCGTTTGGAGACCAGTCTGGCGCACGCCTCAGAGCGCATCCCCTGCTGGACCAATGCTGGTATCAAGCGCGTGGTGAATGGGCCCATCACCCACACCCCGGATGGGGGCTTTCTGCTGGGGCCGGCAGAGGGCCTGCAAAACTACTGGCTGTGCTGTGGGGCTTCGATCGGCATTACCCAGGGGCCGGGCTGTGGCAAGTACCTGGCACAGTGGCTGGTGCACGGCCAGACCGAGATCAATGTGCGTGATATGGATCCACGCCGGTACGGCAGCTGGGCCAGCGGCGATTATGCGATAGCCAAATCCATTGATGAGTACCAGCAGATGTACCAGCCACACCTGCCCGGTGAATATCGTGAAGCAGGCCGGCCCATCCGGGTCACGCCGCTGTATGAGACCCTCAAAGAGGCCGGCGCCGTGTACGGTGATACTTTCGGCTGGGAGCGGGCCAAGTGGTACGCGCCAAAAGGGGTTGATGAGGAGTGTGGCTTCAGGCGTAACAACAGTTTTGAGGCTGTCGGCGAAGAGTGCCGCGCGGTGCGCGAAAAGGTTGGCCTTACGGATCTTACGAGTTTTGCCAAGTACGAGGTCACAGGAACCGACGCGCACAACTTACTCGAGCGTGTATGCGCTAACCGTGTGCCAGCGAAGGCAGGAGGTATCGTGCTCTCACAGATGCTCACCACGTTGGGTGGCATCGAGAGTGAAGCCACCGTGACCCGTTTGGCTAAAGACCATTACTACCTGTTATCGGGTGCTGTAGCCGAACTGCATGATCTTGACTGGCTGGTCCAGCACATTGAGCCGGGCGAGGATGTCACCGTCAGTAACGTCACCGACGACTACGGTGTGCTGGTTCTTTCCGGGCCCCGGTCCCGTGATCTGTTGGCGACTCTTACCGATGCGGGTCTCACCAACGACGAGGGCTTTACCTGGATGAGCGCGAAAGAAATTACCGTTGCCAATATTGCTGTGCGCGCGTTACGGCTTTCCTACGTAGGTGAACTCGGCTGGGAATTACACTGTCCAATGGAGAGGCTCGCTGATCTCCATGACGCCCTCATGCAGGCTGGGCAGGCACATGGAATCCGCCGCTTTGGCACCTACGCGATGAATTCATTACGCCTGGAAAAAGCTTATAAGGGATGGGGGTCAGAGCTGACCACAGAGATCTCCCTGGTTGAGGCCGATATGCTGCGTTTTGCCCGTAAATCGGGAGGCTATATCGGTGCCGATGTTGTTGAGCGTAAGAAGAGCGAGGGTGTACCAATTCACCTGGTCTATTGTGAAGTAGATGCCGATGATGCAGACCCCATGGGCAATGAGCCCGTTCTGGATGGAGATGCCATTATCGGTGTCACCACCAGCGGTGGTTATGGTCATGTGGTACGCAAGAGCTTGGCGTTTGCCTATGTGAATTCAGGTTATGAATCAGCGGGCACCACCTTTGATGTGCGGATACTGGGTGAGCGGCGAAAAGCTACCGTGTTGGCAGAGGCTGCTTGGGATCCGACCAACGAGCGTCTCAAGGATTAGCAATCGTACCAACTCGCTACGCTAGCAGGCACCAGAGTCTGCCAGTGTCCGGGTACGGCATTGGCCAGCGGCAAGAGTTTGGCGGGTATTCCTGCGGCTAACTGCCATGATAACAACAAGAGGGTGTGCGCCGTGCCGCCAGGCCCTCAGTTTTTGAGTATGTGTCGGGTCAATTACTCGTGCAGACCCCAGCCCCAGTCAAATTCCTCGACGACCTGGATAAGGTCTGTCTGCGAAACGATGCCTACCGGCGTGCCTTTAGCTTCGACCACCAGTCGGCGCACGTCATATTCGCGCAAGGCCTCGGCGATCAACGGCAGCGGTGCATCGGCCGGTATGCTGTAGAGATTGCGGTTGGCAATCTGCCCGACCGTGGTATCGCTGATGGATGCATTGGCGCCAAGCACCTTGGTCACTACATCACGTTGAGTGACGATGCCCCATTGCCCATTTTCATCAGGTTCTATCATGATCGAACGCATGCCTAACTCCCGCATGCGTTGCATGGCATCCGAAACACTGGTGTCAGAGGAGATACTCTTAAGGGGGGACATGATGCCGGCTGCTGTGGAGGGCTGGCGGCCGGAATCCTTCATCGCCGCCATGGGGTCGCTGATGCGCTTGGCTTCGCGGTTTTCACGTTCCTCTTTGAGGGTTTCGCGCCGCTCTTGTTCGTAGCGGGCCAGGTCTTCTGCGCTGCCCGTAATGCGTGCAATCAAGGCATCCGCAAAGGTACTGGTCGATACCGTGTGGGCGTTGTCCATCAGTCGGGCAAAGTCGTAAGTGACGAATTTTTCCTGAATGACCTTGGGGTAAGCGGCGTTGATCAGGTCGGCGGCTTCGCGCCAGCCCATGTACTCGAGCATCATGACCCCGGAGAAGATCAGCGATGAAGGATTGACCTTATCCTGATTAGCGTACTTGGGCGCGGTACCGTGGGTAGCCTCAAAAACCGCCACGTGGTCGGCTGTGTTGGCGCCTGGTGCAATGCCCATCCCACCAACTTCAGCGGCCGCAGCGTCAGACAGGTAATCGCCATTGAGGTTCATGGTCGCAATCACATCAAATTCAGCAGGCCGTAACTGTAATAGCTGGAAGATGATGTCGGCGATACGATCCTTGATAATGACTTTTCCGGCTGGAACCTTCCCACCGTACACGGCGTAGAGTTCCTCTTCGGTTACCACCTGATCACCGAATTCCTCCTTGGCGAGTTCATAACCCCAATTGCGAAACGCACCTTCGGTAAACTTCATGATGTTGCCTTTGTGCACCAGCGTCACACTTTCGCGCTGATGATCAATGGCGTATTGGATAGCTTTTCGAATCAAACGCTTGGAGCCAAACGGGCTGATGGGCTTGATACCAAGGCCGGCATCTTCAAAAAAACTGGCACCCATCTCCTTACGCAGGAATCGAGCGAGACGGATATTGTCTTCGGTGCCACTCTCGTACTCGATGCCGGCGTAGACGTCTTCGGTGTTCTCGCGGAAGATAACAATGTCTACTTTCTCGGGCTCACGCAGCGGTGAGGGCACGCCAGTGTAGTAGCGCACCGGGCGCACACAGGCATACAGATCGAGTTCCTGGCGTAGCGAGACATTCAGCGAGCGAAAACCACCGCCCACCGGGGTGGTCAGCGGCCCCTTAATAGCGACCACCAGTTGTTTTATTGCGTCCAGGGTTTCTTCAGGAAAGTAGTTACCCTGGTACAGGGAGCCGGCTTTTTCCCCAAGGTAGAGTTCACACCAGTGAATCTTGCGCTTGCCGCCGTAAGCTTTATCCACGGCGCCATCGAGTACCCGGAGCATGGCGCGGGTGATGTCGGGCCCAATTCCATCGCCCTCCACGTAGCCCACGATAGGCTGGTCTGGCACATTAATGCGCCCTTCACTCACAGTAATTTTCTCGCCGCCCTCTGGCAGACGGATATGCTGGTAACTCATCGAACGGCTCCTCTGGTAGATTCCCTGTCTTTGACCCGCTAGTTGTGGTCTGGCCCGATGGCGGGTTCTTTGTAACTGCGGCAAAAAAGTACCGCGTAACCCGACATTTTAACACCGTGCTGTTGCCGAACCGGCTCGCAGCAGTCGGATGTGATCCAGGTCAAGTTCTCGCCGGGCAATGTCTCAAGGGAAACGAGTTCATGTCAGTACCAGGTATGGTTGCGGCCGGTCATCAACTCACGGCAAATGCTGCACAAGAAGTGCTGCGTGCCGGAGGCAATGCGTTCGACGCGGTGATCGCTGGCTTTTTCACCTCTTGTGTTAGCGAGCCGGTACTCGCCTCACTGGGTGGTGGTGGTTTTCTACTGGGAATGCCGACAGGCAGCCAACCGTTCGTGCTGGATTGTTTCACCCAGACACCCGGTCGGGTTCCGACCGGATCGGGTACCGACATCGAGCAGGTCACGGTCGATTTCGGCAGCACCACCCAGGACTTTCACATCGGTTTTGGCACCGTTGCTGTGCCGGGTATCGTACGCGGCATGTTCGAGGTGCAGAAGGTTCATGGCAGTTTGCCCATGACCGAACTCGTTGCCCAGGCGGTCGCGCTGGCCCGCCAAGGCGTGATCATCAGTGAGGAACAAGCGCACATCTTCACGCTGGTCGAGCCAATCTTCATAAGCCGCGCCTCAGGCCGGGCAGTGTTCGAAAGTACCCGGGTGCCCGGCCGGGTGTGCCAGGCGGGTGAAGTGCTGCAAATGCCGGCGCTGGCAGACTTGTTCGAGGCGCTTGCGATCGAGGGTGAGGGTTTGTTCTACCGCGGCGAGGTAGCAAGGGATATCGCCGATCTCTGTCAGGGTGTGAGCGGCCTGGGCTACGACGACCTTGAGCACTATCAGTGTGTCTACCGCGTTCCGCTCAAACACCACTTCATGGGCGCCGAGGTCCTGACTAATCCGCCGCCATCGGCGGGCGGTTCGCTCATCGTTTTTTCGCTGGCGCTGCTTGACAAAGTCAGTGGCGGACAATTTGGGACTGCAGAGCACGTGGTGCGATTCGCCGAGATAATGGATCTTACCGACGTGGCACGCCTGCGGGCGACGCCGGATGCGAACCAGCCTTGGCCGGACCTCGAGATCCTGCTGGACCCGAACAACGTCAAGGCGTTTCGCACTGACTTGCGTGAGCGCCTGCAGGTGAGTCGCGGTACCACGCACTTGAGTGTTATCGATGCTGCCGGTAACGCAGCCGCCTTATCGATCAGCAATGGTGAGGGCTGCGGCGAGATTGTCCCGGGCTGTGGACTGATGCTGAACAACATGCTCGGCGAGGCTGACCTTAACCCCCACGGCATCGGGCATTATCCCCCAGGGGAGCGTATGAGTTCGATGATGGCGCCAACTATGGCCCGGCTGGCGGACGGCACCCTACTGGCAACCGGCTCGGGTGGCTCCCGGCGGATTCGCACTGCCATCTTGCAGCTTCTGACCAACGTAATCGGTTATGAAATGGATCTCGAGAGTGCCATCCGGGCGCCACGAGTGCATGTCGAAGACGGTGTGCTGTGTATAGAGGATGGCTTTGCTGACGCAGTGGTGGAGGTGGTGGCACAGCGTTACCCGGGTTTCAAGCGCTGGCCGGACCGGGCATTTTTCTTTGGCGGCACTCACTCGGTGATCGCCCGCGATGATGAGCTACACGGGTGCGGTGACCCGCGTCGCGGCGGTGCATGCGTGTGAGTAGAGCTGATTTACCGATGAGCGAAACAGCCAGTGAACCCGTGTGGACTCGCGAGCGCATGGTTACTCTCATTGCGTTAATCGGCTGCTTGTCGATTTACGGGCTTACCCTCACTCTGTTTACACCCTTGTTGTCGCTGATCCTGGAGGGGCAGGGGCACAGCAGCACCCTGATCGGGGCGCTGGCTATGGCGGCGCCAGCGGGTGTCATCGTCGGCTCTTTTTTGGTACCGCGTGTGCTACGGCATGTAGAGGGCCGGAGCTTGTTGTTTGCCGGCGTCTTCATCGAGATTGCGCTGATCTTTCTGCTCATGAGTATTCACTCCCTGCCAGCCTGGTTTTTGATTCGTTTTCTCGGCGGGTTGACCGGTGCCGTGCTGTTTGTGGTGACCGAGACCTGGATGCTCGAGATTACCCCCAATTCTTCTCGTGGCCGGGTGATGGGGCTATACAACACCGTGCTGTCGCTGAGCTTCGCACTGGGGCCGCTACTGCTGGCGGTGACCGGCACCCAGGGCAAACTGCCGTTTGTCACTGGCATAGTTGTGATGAGTTTTGCTGGGTTGCCACTGTTGGCAACGGGCCGCTACTACCCGAGTTCCACCGACCAGCCCACTTTTGGGATCATCAGTTTCGTGCGTGTGGCCCCGTTGCTGGCGTTGGCTTGCTTCGTGGTAGCGTTCAAGGATCTTGCCGGTACCAGTTTGTTGCCAGTTTACAGCGTGCGCGTGGGCTTGAATGAATCGAGCGCCGTTCTGATGCTGTTTTTTGCCGCTGCCGGCGGCGCTCTGCTGCAGTTACCTATTGGTTGGTTGGCAGATCGTGTTGACCGGCGCGCTGTATTGATTGGCTGCGCTTTGGCGGGTCTAGCCGGCAGCGTGATCTGGCCGTTTGTGATGCATCTGCCGGCTCTATTGTGGTTGACGCTGTTTTTTTGGTGGGGCCTTTTTGCCGGGGTCTATACTGTGGCCATGACGTTGGCTGGGCAATGGTTTCGTGGTATCGAACTTGCGACCGCCATGGCAGCATTCGGTGTGTTCTGGGGCTTGGGGGCTTTCACTGGACCGCTCGTCGGCGGCATCGGCATGGACCTGTGGAACCCCCATGGGTTGCCGCTGGTGCTGTTGGTCGCGGCAGCAGGTTTCGTGGTGATGAGCCTGGTGCCGGGCAACTATCGGCTGCGGTCATCCACTGGCCGGCGTTAAGGTTCTCTGGCGTGCCTGCAACCTGCGGAACGTTCGGTTGATGGCCCGAATTTTGGCAAGCCCTAAAACCGAACTTACCGGACTGCTTGCGCTGGGATTGCCGATCATCCTGACGCAACTCATGCAGATCGGTAACAACACGGTTGCCATCGTCATGATGGGGCGGGTAGGCTCGCGCGAGATGGCGGCGATAGGTCTGGGTGGGGCGTTCATGATCTTCGTCTACCTGTTGTGCCTGGGAATCATGACATCGCTGTCGCCGACCATTGCGCAACACTTTGGTGCCGGCCGCGAGCGTGACATCCGTCGTTTCTTCCAGCAGGGTCTGTGGATGGCCCTCGGCGTAAGTGTGATGGCTTTTTTCTTGTTGCGTGAAATGGGCCACATCATGCTCTGGATGTCGGTGGACCCCGAGGTGATCCCGTTGGTGCAGGACTATCTCGATATCGTCTCCTGGTCCATGCCCGCGGTTTGTTACTACCTGGCTTTGCGCTTTGTGTGCGAAGGTATCGGCCACTCGCAGCCGATGATGATAGTCAGCCTGTTGACGCTGCCTGTGGCGTTGGTTGGTAACTGGGCCCTGATCTTCGGCCACTTGGGCTTTCCGGCTCTGGGGGTACGTGGTGCGGCCTGGAACCTGGTGCTGGTCATGGTGCTGAATACCCTCGGCCTGTTGCTGTATCTCGCGTTGTCGCGCCGCTACCGCAGCCGGCATTTATTTGCTTCGTTTGCACTGCCCGGCGCCGAGATCTGGACTCTGCTCAAGTTGGGGTTGCCGATTGCTGGAACTCTGGTACTCGACTCGGGCTTTTTCAGCATGATCGCCCTGTTGATGGGGCAACTCGGCCATGTCGCACTCGCGGCTCATCAGGCCGCCATTAACTACGTCACAGTGGTCTTCATGATCCCGGTGGGTTTGTCCAGTGCGACCATGGCCCGGGTTGGTCAGTCCATCGGACGGGGCGATCAGCGCCAGGCCAGGCGGCGGGGATTGCTCGGCATTGGGGTCGGTGTCACACTGGTGCTGCCGTCGGTGTTACTGGCCCTCATTTTGCCGGGTTCGATCGTCGCCCTGTATACCCATGATGTAAGCGTCACTCTAGTGGCAGTGACGTTGTTGACAGTTGCCGGGCTGTTCCAGCTGTTCGATGCTGTTTTCATCACGGCCCAGGGTGCACTGCGGGGCCTCAAAGACGTCACTGGACCGCTGTGGATATCGCTGTTGTGCTACTGGCTGTGTGGTCTGCCGATCGCCTGGTTTCTGGGTATTCAGCAAGGGCTGGGGCCGATCGGCCTGTGGTATGGCATGGCGCTGGGCCTCGGCCTGACGGCACTGTTGCTGGGTTTGCGTTTCCATACAAAGTCTGCAAGGCTCGTGACGGAACATGCCAAGGCCGCTTGAATTACCCGCTGACTGGTTGCCGGTCGCCACGCTGCGCACAGGTGGCGGTACCCGACCGAGTGTTCGGCGCCTGACGACCCCGGCTGGTGAAGTCATAGTCAAGGACTATGCAGGCGCCGATGCTCTTTTCGCCAGTTTGCTCGGGCCACTGCTGGCAGCGCGCGAGGCCCGCGCACTGAAGCGGCTGTTGGCTGTGCAGGGCGTACCGAATCTGATCGAGCGGCGTGGGCGCCGGGCGCTGGTCATGCAGTGGTTGCCGGCAGAGCCGTTCAAGTATGTCGACCGCGATGAGGCATTCTGGGCGCAGTTTTTCGAGGTGCTTGCAGTTCGCGTTAGCCAGATGCACTGCGCTGGAGTTGCTCACTGTGACCTGCGCAGCCTCAACAACGTACTGGTGAGTCTTGACCAGGAGCCTTGTTTGGTCGATTTCGCCGCTTGTGTGTTTGTCCCCGGGCGCTGGAACTTGCCCTGGCGCGGAGTCTTCGCCCGCTTCTGCCGGGCCGACCGTGAAGCGTTGGTCAAACTCAAGCACCGGGTAGCGCCGGCCTTGGTCTCGGCGGAAGAAAAAGTGCTGCTGGCGCACCGGGGACTGCTGGCCCGCGGCGCACGCCGGTTGGGCCAGGGAATGCGCTGGCTCAGCCGGGCGCTGTTGACTCGCTAAAGGTGTGCTCGATGATGCCGCCACCCAGTACTTGTTCAGCATCGTACAGCACCAGGGACTGACCCGGGGTGGGCGCTCTTTGCGGTTGCTCGAACAACACCTCGACTCGGCCATCTGCCTTGAGTTGCACGCTGCAGGGCTGGTCGATCTGCCGGTAACGGGCCTTAGCCTGGCACTTCAGTGGCCAGCCATTGGGAACGCCGTTTATCCAGTGGACCGCTTGGACCACAACCGATGGCTTCATTAGCGCCGGGTGGTCGTGTCCCTGCACTACGATCAGAACGTTTTCGCCCATGTTCTTGCTGGCTACATACCAGGCTTCGCCCGCTCCGCCGATAGCGAGGCCATGACGCTGGCCCAGCGTGTAGAACCACAAGCCCTGGTGCTCACCCACGATCTCACCGTCCAGGTTGTGAATCTCCCCGGGTGCCGGGGGCAGGTAGCGGGCCAGGAAGTCGGCAAACCGCCGTTCACCAATAAAGCAAATGCCAGTGCTGTCCTTGCGTGCAGCGTTGGGCAGACCTAGCGCCGCCGCCTGTTCCCGCACCCGTGACTTGTGGAATTCCCCCAGTGGAAACAGGCTTGCTTGGAGCGCCGATTGGTTCAGCGCATAGAGGAAATAAGACTGGTCCTTGTCTTGGTCCACGCCCTTAAGCAGGTGGTACCTGCCTGCCTCTTGGCTGATCCTGGCGTAGTGCCCAGTGGCGATCTGCTTGGCACCGAGGCGGCCGGCATATTCCAGGAACTCGCGGAACTTGATCTCGCGGTTACACAGCACATCCGGGTTGGGCGTACGTCCAGCCTGGTACTCGCGCAGGAAAATGGAGAATACCCGCTCCCAGTACTCGTGTGAGAAGTTGACTGTACGCAGTGGAATCTCCAACTTCTCGCAGACATCGCGCGCCATGGCGAGATCTTCCCGGGCAGCGCAGTACTCCTCGTCGTCGTCCTCTTCCCAGTTCTTCATAAAAAGGCCGACGACTTCCCAGCCCTCGTTTTGCAGCCGCCAGGCGGCAACGGCAGAGTCGACGCCGCCCGAAAGTCCCACCACGACCCGGCCATGCGCTTTCATGGATATGCGGGGCTGCCGTCCATCCGGGCGGCACGGATGCTCAATCAGCTGGTTGGAAAAACAGGGTCCTGGCATGGCGCATGTCTTGCCACTCGGTGCTCGCCTCCACGAAAGGCAACATGCCGTTGTCCTGGAACCAACTGTCGATCACGAAACGCTCGCCGCTCGGGACCTCCTCTATCTGGGCCGCCCAGTGGGCATCGAAACCACCCCGTCGGTAGGCACGGCCGACGACCCGGTGCCAATGCAAGTGGCCATGCTGCTGGAACGCGATCAGGTAGCCGGTGGTATTGAGGGACTCGTCGATGCAGTCAAGCTGGCCCGGGAACTCGGGCCGTTTTTCCAGGTTCAGCCCCTTGTCACGGTGGGTCGGGGTGTGGCGTCCGACCACCTCCTCCATCCAGCCGATCGCCTGGCGGATCTGCTGTCGCTCGACGGCGGCATCAGGGGCCGCGGGCTGGAACCAGTCGACCACGCTGCGCCATTCGGCCGGGGTGAGGTGAATTACTTGCCGGGTCTTGCAGTTGAAATCGTAGCAAACGTTCACTTTCTGCGCCCAGGCCGGTGCAAAAAGGGCAAGCGCACACAGGGCGAGCAGCACCTGCTGGACGAGTCGATGGGGTTTGCTGGGTGTTCTCACGGTATGGTTGATGTCCACGAAAAAGTCTCCCGACACAGTATAAACCAGGGTAAGGTGCTGCCCGGCTAGCCTGCCCCTTAGCCGTTGACTGTACTGTCGAGCCCTCCCGAGAAGCCCGGCGCCATCATCTCCAGAAACTGGCGCGCCGGTGGTGACAGGTACTTGCGCTTGCGTAGCACCACGCCGTAACTGCGGTCGGGGAAGAATCGTTCAAGTGATATGCGCTTGATATTTTCTTTCCCGGTCAAACAAATATCAGTAACGATGGAGATACCAAGGCTTAACTCCACGTATTTTTTGATTACCTCCCAGCCGCCGGCCTCGAGGTTGACCGTGTAATTAACGTCGTGCTGGCGAAAGATCATCTCGACGATACGCCAGGTGGCAAGATGCCGTGGTGGCAGGATGAGGCCGAAGGGGCTGATGTCTTCCAACTTGATGCGGTTGGAACGCTTGCCAGCGAGCGGGTGCTCAAGTGGCGTGATCAAGACTGTCTTGAAATCAAAAATAGGCCGGTAACTGACGTCTTCGGGTACGTCCAGCATGGAACCTACGGCGAAGTCGGCCTCATCTGCTCGCAGCATTGCCATGCCGTCGCGGCCGGTGACGTTGTGCAGCTTGATCCGTACCCCGGGGTAGGCGGTGGCGAAGCGTTTGATATGCTCGGGTAGCAGGTAGAGGATGGTGGACTCGCCTGCGGCGATGTTGATCTCGCCCGAGTTGGTCTCGCCCAGTTCGCTGGAGAAGGCCTCAGCGATGTTGTCGATGCCCTGCACCAGAGGCTGAGCGAGCTCCAGCAGCGCCTCGCCCTGGGTGGTGAGGCGGATGCTGGGCCCGCGGCGTTCGAATAGTTCAGTAGCGAGTTCCCGTTCCAGCGCTTGGATTTGTAAAGAGACCGAGGGCTGGCTCAGAAAGAGCTGTTCTGCGGCCCGCGAGATACTGCCAAGGCGGGCCGCATGACAGAAGGCGCGCAGCTGCTTGAGACGGTTCTGCTTGTAGTAGGGGGGGTTCGCCATGGACTGGGTCCGGTTCGAGCGGCTGGGTTGCCGGCGGCCATTATGATTGGGTAACATAATACTTATTATTGAAATAATTGTTTTGTCAAATATATAACTGTCCCAGACAATGTCCTGGCTGGTCAGGCCAATTGCTGATTAAGGCGGGTTATTTAAGACAAACAGCGTTATTTAAGACAAACAGCTCAGTTGTGCGGCGCAGCATGAGCGTTCTTGCACTGGGCACAATGACACTCCACAGGGTAAGAGTAATGATCAACCGATTCGAGAGCGTCGAGACACTGACCGCAGACTGGGCGGACAATCCGCGCTGGCAGGGCGTGTGTCGTGACTACAGCGCCAGCGACGTGACCCGCCTACGCGGGTCGGTGCAGGTCGAGCACACCCTGGCCGGCCTCGGGGCTGAGAAACTGTGGCGGCGCCTGAACACCGAGGATTACGTGCCCACCCTGGGTGCGCTCACTGGCGGCCAGGCCCTGCAACAGGTCAAGGCTGGCGCCAAGGCCATTTACCTCTCCGGCTGGCAGGTCGCCGCCGATGCCAACGTCGCTGGCACCATGTATCCGGACCAGTCGCTCTATCCGGTCAACTCTGTGCCGGAGGTGGTCAGTCGCATCAACAACACCTTCAGACGGGCCGATGAAATCCAGCACGCGTCTGGCAAGGGCGATATCGACTATTTTGCCCCGATCGTGGCCGATGCTGAAGCCGGTTTCGGCGGTGTGCTCAACGCTTTTGAACTGATGAAGAGCTTGATCGAGGCAGGCGCTGCCGGCGTGCATTTCGAGGACCAGCTCGCATCGGTGAAAAAATGCGGCCACATGGGCGGCAAGGTGCTAGTGCCCACGCAGGAAGCGGTACAGAAACTGGTGGCAGCGCGCCTCGCAGCGGACGTCTGCGGTGTGCCCACGGTACTGCTAGCACGGACCGATGCCAACGCCGCGGCATTGCTGACTTCGGATATCGACCAGCGTGACCAGGCGTTCGTGACCGGGGAGCGCACCGCGGAAGGCTTTTTCGTAACCCGCGCCGGCCTCGACCAGGCGATTGCTCGGGGACTCGCCTACGCGCCGTATGCTGATCTCATCTGGTGCGAAACTGCGGTGCCGGATCTTGCCGAAGCGCAGCGTTTTGCCGAGGCGATCCGCAGTGAATTTCCTGACCAGTTGTTGGCCTACAACTGCTCACCATCGTTCAACTGGAAGAAGAATCTCGATGATGACACCATCGCGAAGTTCCAGCACGAACTCGGAGCGATGGGCTACAAGTACCAGTTCATCACCCTCGCCGGTATCCACAATATGTGGTACCACATGTTCGACCTGACCCAGGAGTACATGCGCAGGGGCATGACTGCCTACGTCGAGATGGTGCAGGAGAAGGAGTTCGCGGCGGCAGATCGTGGCTACACTTTTGCCAGCCATCAGGCTGAAGTGGGAGCGGGCTATTTCGACGACGTGACTACTGTGATCCAGGGTGGCCAGTCCTCGGTGACCGCGCTGGCCGGCTCGACCGAAGAGGATCAATTCGCGACCGGCTGATTCGCTCTGCACCGGTTTGCTTGCCGGCTTGCCAAGAAGCACAAAACCAGACCAGCGACGGAATAACCCGTCGCTGGTTTTGTCCCAGACCCCGTAATCGCTGCATTCTTAGCCTCCCAGTGCTGTACACCTTGAGAAATGCGTGCCAGAAACCCTATTATCTGTACCAGGGCATGAGTTGGGGCACGCCCGATTGGTAACATGAGCGAACGCAGGGACATACAACGCACTGCCGGCACCTCGGTTGAGGAGGCCAAACCGCGCCTGAAAAAGCCGCGGCTTTTCCGGGTACTGCTAATTAACGACGACTACACTCCGATGGAGTTTGTGGTGGTCGTTCTACAGCGCTTCTTTCACCTGCAACACGAGCACGCCGTGCAGGTGATGCTGCAAGTGCACACCGAAGGTTCCGGCGTATGCGGCGTGTATACCGCCGAGATCGCCGAGACCCGCGTGCGCGAGGTACTCAATTTCTCCCGCGAGAACGAACATCCTCTACGCTGCACCATGGAGCCTGAGTAATGCTGTCAGTTGAACTTGAGGCCTCGCTCAACGGCGCCATTCAGAACGCCCGCGATCAGCACCACCAGTACATCACCGTCGAGCACCTGTTGGCCGCGTTGCTTGATAACCCACCGACGGTGAAAGCTATACACGCCTGCGGTGGTGACAGCGGGAATCTGCGCCTGCAACTGAGCACTTTTCTTGAGAACTACATACCGGTGCTGCCCGAGGATCACGACGTTGATCCACAGCCGGCGCTGGGGTTTCAGCGCGTTATCCAGCGAGCCATCCTGCACGTGCAGAGTTCGGGCAAGCGTGAAGTGACTGGCACCAATGTGCTGATTGCGATGTTTGCCGAAAAGGATTCACATGCGGTCTATTTCCTGGGCGAGGAAGGTGTCTCCCGATTTGATCTTGTCAATTACGTTACCCATGGCATCAGCCGCGTCAGTAGCGATTCACCGGGGTTACCTTTACCGGAGGAATGCGAGGAGGATGAAGATGCCGAAAGCGACTATCAGAGTCCGCTCATGGCCTTCGCGGTCAACCTCAACGAGCAGGCTATGGCCGGCCGGATCGATCCGCTGATCGGCCGTGAGCGAGAGACTGAGCGTACGGTGCAGATCCTGTGCCGCCGGCTCAAGAACAACCCGCTGTTCGTTGGTGAAGCCGGGGTTGGCAAAACCGCGATCGCTGAAGGCCTCGCCCGCAAGATCGTCGAGGGCCAGGTGCCCGAGGTGCTGATTGACAGCACTATCTACGCACTGGACATGGGCGCGCTACTGGCCGGCACCAAGTACCGCGGTGATTTTGAGCAGCGGCTCAAAGCTGTGCTGGCGGAACTGGAGGAGACAGCGGGTTCAATTCTATTTATCGACGAGATTCACACCGTCATCGGCGCCGGTGCCGCCTCCGGTGGTGCCATGGATGCATCAAACCTGCTCAAGCCTATGTTGGCCGCGGGCGAAATCAAGTGTATCGGTTCCACCACCTACCAGGAATACCGCGGTATCTTCGAGAAGGATCGCGCGCTCTCAAGGCGCTTCCAGAAGGTCGACATTACAGAGCCCAGCGTGGAGGAGACAGTGGAGATTCTGCGCGGTCTGAAATCTCATTTCGAGGATCACCATGAAGTGCGTTACTTGGCGCCGGCATTGCGCAGCGCGGCCGAATTGGCGGCGCGCTACATCAATGATCGCTACCTGCCAGATAAGGCCATCGACGTGATCGACGAGGCTGGGGCCCAGAACCGCCTCGTGCCAGCCTCGAAGCGCAAAAAGACCGTGGGTGTGGCCGACGTCGAGAAGGTGGTCTCGAAGATGGCGCGGATTCCACCGAAAACTGTCAGTACTTCGGACAAGAACGCCCTGCAAAGCTTAGGCGCGGACCTGAAGCGGGTGGTGTTCGGCCAGGACCAGGCCATCGGTGCGCTGGTGAGTGCGATCAAACTCTCCCGCTCCGGCCTCGGCGACCCGGACCGGCCGATCTCGACTTTTCTTTTTTCGGGCCCGACCGGGGTTGGCAAGACAGAAGTCACCCGGCAGTTGGCGATGACGCTCGGCATTGAGTTGGTGCGGTTTGACATGTCTGAGTACATGGAGCGTCACACCGTTTCCCGGCTGATCGGTGCGCCGCCGGGATATGTCGGCTTCGACCAGGGCGGGCTCTTGACTGAGGCCATCACCCGCAATCCCCATGCGGTGCTGCTGCTGGACGAGATCGAAAAAGCCCATCCGGACGTCTTTAACCTGCTGCTACAGGTGATGGACTACGGCACCCTGACCGACAACAATGGTCGCAAGGCGGACTTTCGCAACGTGATCGTTGTCATGACTACAAACGCTGGTGCCACACAAATGGCCCGTGGCTCGGTCGGCTTTATCACCCAGGATCACAGCGGTGATGATGCCGAGATCATTGATAAACTCTTCAGTCCGGAGTTTCGCAACCGCCTGGATTCCATCATCCGCTTCCAATCGCTGGACGAGGAGACCATCGGCCACGTAGTCGACAAGTTCATTCTTGAACTCGAAAGTCAACTGGCCGACAAACACGTGACCCTGGAGGTGGCTGTTACTGCCCGGCGCTGGCTTGCCCGCCACGGCCACGAT
>Ga0208642_1000387_pt1 | contig 23803 bp, 19 predicted proteins | sample ETN02SmetaG_4_FD_185790 | JGI IMG/M metagenome (GOLD analysis project Ga0208642, IMG submission 185790) | Marine microbial and viral communities from oxygen minimum zone, Eastern Pacific Ocean - ETNP2014F10-02SV251 (SPAdes) (version 2) | ecosystem: Environmental > Aquatic > Marine > Oceanic ...
AGAAACCGCTGGAAAGAATCCGCATTGATACTTGCCGCTTCTAAAGGCTTTCGTGAAATTGCGGAACTGCTGATACAATACGGAGCAGATATACGCGCAGAAGATGTTAATAAAAAAACGCCTCTGCTGAGAGCAGCTCAAAATGGGCATCTATTTGTGGTTGAAATGCTACTTTCACAAGGTGCAAATCTTCATGCCAATGCATTTGACATGAGTGGAGAAGGCGGGACTCCCTTGATTCAGGCAGCCAGAAATGGACATGCTGAGGTTTTGCTGGGATTGTTGAAAGCAGGCGCTGTAATTAACGATTTAGATTTGATGTTTCATCATTCAGCTCTGATGGTTGCAGCTTTGAATGGTCATGGAAAAAGTGCAGGTCTTTTGTTGGACGCTGGTGCTGACCCAATGTTAAAAGACTCCTCCGGAAGATCGGCTTTATTGCTTGCTGCAACCAACAATCATCTGTCGGTTATAATTCAGCTTTTGAACGCTGGACAAAAAGGGGATCAAAAAGATTCCAACGGTAACGGCATCTGGCACTTGATGGCGATGAGTGATGTAGAAAAAGAAGACAACGAATCCATTTACGGGTCCGGACAAAAAGAAGAAAGTGCTTCAAGGATAATGCATGAACTAGTCTCTCGGGGAGTTCTGCTGGATACATTAAACAGCGCCGGGGAAACAGCACTGATGATTGCAGTAAAACGTGGAAAAGTGAAAATCCTCAAAAATCTGCTGGAACTTGGAGCCTCACCCGACGTCCAGACACCTGACGGTGAGAGTGCTTTAACGCTGGCGGAAGCAAGTGGTAACAATGAACTGGTTAAACTACTTCGCTGATCAAATCCCGCTTTTAAGACTATAACTGAGAAAGAATCTTTGTTGTCAACTTCCTCTGTTCCAGTAACCGACAACCATCTTTTCTTCCCGTTCATGGAAATCACCATCAGCAATTTTTCCCTGAGCAAATCCTTCACGGAGATAATGCAGTTTTGCTAGACACTCTTCTTTTGAATCGCAATGGCTCCAGCCTTTTTCATTCATATGAACCAGCTTTTCATACTCTTCCTGGGATATTTTTACAGGATTTTCACGAGAATATGGTGTTAAACTAATCATCAGCTATCCTAAATTTTCCACAAATGTGCGGAATGTTTCTGTCAATGTAAATCAGTGATAACCATTTTAAGCACTAACGTCAAAAGCTTGCAAGTCGGTCACTACAAATCATGAACAAAAACGCCAAAAACAAAAACGTCCGCCAAAATTTACAAAAACTCATTTGGACAGGAAGTTTAATTTCAGGTGTGATGCTTGGCCTGAATGCACCGGGATTCGGCACACACTGGCTGGGATTAATTTCCTTGTTTCCTTTGATCTTCACTTTGGAGAAACTCCATGCGGAAGATGATCTATTTTTCCGGAAACGGGCCTTGCTTTTTTTTGGAATTTGTTGGCTCTCCGGAGGAATTGCCGCATCAATTGGAGGCTATTGGATAACCAACAGCACCCACGTTTTTGGGCACGTCCCGTGGCCGGCAGCTTTAATTATAACAGCAGTCGGTTACGGACTTGAAGTAGGTTTTCAGCTTTTTGTCTATTTCGGAATTCCGCTGCTTTTAATCCCTAAACTCAATAACTGGGACTTACCGCTTCGACTCGCGTTTGTACTCGCACTCGATCCCTGGTATCCTCGCCTAATTCATTGGAATTACGGAGCATTAACCTTCTCCGAATTTCCATGGATTGAACAACTTGCGGATATAATCGGATCTTCCGGACTCCTTCTTTACAGCGCAGGTTTGACTTTCCTGCTGATCGGCTGGCTGCGTTGGAAATCCGGAAAACTAAGTCACAAAAAAATTCTGCAGGCCTCATCTCTATATTTACTTTTATGGATCATCGGTTTAAGTTACGGTGCGTGGCGAACTAACAACCTCGAAACAAAATTTACGGAACCCAACGGAAAAAGCTCAAACTTGACCGTAATCATAATTCAGCCTAATTTTTCACTTCAGGATCTAGCTTCTAATCCGGAACTTGCTCATTCAAAACGGCAGCAGAATTTGGAAAGCCTCCTGACTGATTCGAGGAAAGCGCTCGCAGAACTTCCTCAAAACACAAGCACAGAACAATTGCTGGTCTGGCCGGAATCCGTCTTTCCGGATGCTTTTTTCAAGTCTAACAACTCTCGTCTTAAAGTTTCAGCTTTCGCACAGGAACATCAAACCAACATCTTATTTACGACTGTGGACTGGGAACGTACTCATACCGGTCATAAATTTTTTGGAGTCTCAGTGCTGGTCGGCAAAAAAGGTAAAGTTCTGGGACGCTACAACAAAATTTTCCTGATACCGTTTGGAGAGATGATTCCTTTTTCAGACTGGTTTCCAGGCATCGCCGCATGGCTCCGGAAGAACATTGCCAATATGTCTGAGTTTGACCGAGGAACGGAATACACAGTTTTCCCTTTGGAGAAAAATATTCAGCTTTCTGCACCTATTTGTTTCGATATTTTTAATCCTGCAGTCATGCGAGGTATGGTGCTTAATGGCTCCAACCTGGTGCTGAACCTCAGTAATTTAGCCTGGTTTGGACGCACAGCCGCATCTGACAACATGGTCGCGATTTTGCGTTGGCGGGCTATCGAAAATCGGGTGCCGGTTGTCTTTGCTTCCAACAATGGAGAAAGCCTCTTCATTGCTGCAAACGGTAAAAACATGAGCCAACAGCTTGGACTTTTTGAAGAAGGTACACTAAACTCTACAGTACAGCTTCAATCCCAATTTTCGTTTTACCGTGAATATGCAGAATGGGTTTGGGCAGGATTTATCTTTATATTTTTGCTGTTGTTGCTTCCGGCACTCCGTCGAGGTAAAACATTTCAATAAGTATTTACACTCATTATTTTTATTCACCTTAAAAGGAGAAAAAATGGATTTAAAACTCAAAGGGAAAGTCGCCATGGTGGCGGCTTCAAGTAAAGGACTGGGTTATGGTATCGCTCAAGTACTGGCCCAGGAAGGTGCTTCACTATCAATTGGCAGCCGTACTGAAAAGGATATTGAAGCAGCAGCCGAAAAACTCCGGAACGAAACCGGAGTACAGGTTTTAGCAAATGTTCTGGACTCGTCAAATCCTCAATCTATCCAAAACTGGACTGATTCCACGCTTAAAGAATTTGGAGGAATCGACAAACTTGTAGTCAATGCCGGAGGGCCACCCACAGGGAAATTTGAGGATTTTTCTGATGAGGACTGGCAGGCGGCATTTGAACTAAACCTTTTCAGTGCTGTGCGCATGATCCGGGCTGCTTTACCATCAATGCGTGAACGCGGCGGTGGTTCTGTTTTAACGGTTACCTCAATGTCTGTCAAAGAACCGATTGACGTGCTGATTCTCTCGAACGTCATGCGTTCCGGAGTTACCAGTTTGATTAAAAGCCTCTCCAAGCAACTTGCTGCGGATAACATTCGTCTCAATAATCTGATGCCCGGACGTATCAACACGGATCGGGTGAGAAGCTTGGACGCTTTGAATTCTGAAAAGCAGGGGGTTTCAATTGAACAAATACAAGAGGTAAACCACACCAATATTCCGCTGGGACGTTACGGTACCATTGAAGAATTTGGACGATGCGGAGCATTTTTGCTCTCTGATGCTGCAAGTTATGTCACCGGTTCTAGTCTTGCCGTTGATGGTGGTGTGCTTAAAACAGTCTGGTAATTAACGTTCAAGTTTTTTGCATTTCTGACGATATTAATGATCAAGAGGAATAGGCCGTTTCGTGGCCTTGCTTTCTGTTTTCCGAAAGTCTGGTTATTAACGACGATAATCCCCATTTTAAATAATGATCAATCTCAGAGGTGCAAATGCCTGTCAATTATCTTAACTTATATCTTCTTGCCGTCTTCGGCGGACTTGCGGCAACAGTAGGCGGAATTCTAATCTGCTATAACGGTATCTCGGAAACAAGTTATGTTGTTTATCGGGGTATGGAGCTGACAACCTATTATCTTGATAAAAATCGCCACGACCTGTATGTAAATGGGTTGGTTTATAGTATTACTTTCGGCATTGCATTTTTGCTGTTGCTGGCAGTAATTGTGGTTCCAAGTCCAGCACAAATTCAAAAGCGCATGTCCACATCTCAGTTTGCGGGTGCAGCCGGCGAGGGTTATCTCGGACCTTCAGGAGTGTCTGCTCCTGTTGAAGAAACTCCAGCTGCAGCAGAAGAAATGCCTGCAGAGGAAGAGGAATCCCTTGAAATAGAGCTTGAACCGGACATAGAATCCTATGATGTGGAAGAAGAGGATGAGGAGGAGGAGGAAGAAGAAGATTCAGCACTTTCGAGTTTGGCTGATGATGATGATTCTGATGTAGTCTACGGTACAGGACGCATCACTGACAAGGCACACAGATCATTTATCCTCACCAGTCCAGACAGTGCGGTCAAGTTTCTAATGCGTAAAGAACTTGACGGACGTCCACTGAAATCATCGCAGGATGAAATATACGAAGGCTGGCAAAAACGAGGACTTTCCAGAGGGAAATTGCGTAAACACTTTCTCAAGGTTATGGAATGGGACAGCGTGCCTGAAATGGAAGTCAATGAAATCTATAATAAATTGAAAGATAAGGCATACGAAGTAAAACACTCTGGCTAACATAACTATCAACCAATCACCAATTAATTAAAACATATGAATTCAAAGCTTTTCAAAGGAACACCTACTTACTTACTGGATTCAAAATTAAGTGAAGCTTTCCACATTGCACGCCTGCTGGAAAAACCTCTGTTGCTCGAAGGTGAGCCCGGAACCGGTAAAACAAAACTTGCGCAGGAATTTGCTAAAAAAGAAAACCGACCCTTATTTGAAGTACCGATAACTTCAGAAAGCAAAGTTTCGCTCCTCGTTTCGCGTTTCGATGAAGTTCAACGCCTGATGGACACACAGGCTGCTGTTGCCAACGCTCAGATGATACAAGCCGGAATTGACATGCAAATCGATACCGGCGGACGTAAAGTGGACAACTTGGATGAATACGTGCATTTGGGGCCTCTCGCAGAAGCCTTCTCTACACCAGGCTCGGTTCTGTTACTGGATGAAATTGACAAGGCTCCCCGTGAACTACCCAATAATCTTTTGTTTTTACTCTCTGAACGACGTATCGTTGTCCCGGAAACACAACAAACAATTGCCTGTGAACCAGGTAAAATGCCGATCATAGTGATCACATCCAACCATGAACAGGATTTACCTGCTCCTTTTATTCGGCGTTGTATTTATATGTATATCGAGTTTCCACCCCCGGAAAGAATGCGTGAAATTGTCCGTATGCATCATCCTGGAGCAAATAAAAAAATTGTCGCAGCAGCAATTGAGATTTTCTATCAACTGCGTGAACTTGACTTGACACGGAAACCCTCTACCAGTGAAATTTTAGATTGGATTTCATACCTCGTTCAGACAGGTGTCCTTGATGCAAAAGTCGTTGAAAGACTTAAAGGCGCACAAACTCTGGTCAAACATCGTGATGACCGAGAACTATTACGGGTAATTCAGGAAAAAGGTATTGAGTCTGCAACCAGTCGAAAGACACCAAACTGGTAAACTCTTTCTCACTCATGAACTAAAACGTGTTTCAAATTGGCTTCTTCATTTTTATTTTTTTACTTGGAAGCATTCCTTTCGGTTTGTTGATCAGCCGTTACTGGTTAAAAATAGACATTCGCCAACAGGGAAGCGGAAACATCGGTATGACAAATGTCATGCGGGTCGGTGGCAAATTGCCTGGCATTATGACTTTTGTGCTGGATTTTGGAAAAGGCAGTCTCGCCGTTTTGCTGGCCCAAACAGCTTTTCCTGTAACCGAAACCGCACCAGAAGCTCAGTTGTTATACCTCAGTCTCGCTGGAGTAGTTGTTGTTTGCGGACATGTCTTTTCAGTTTTTCTGCGTTTTAAAGGTGGGAAAGGTATTTCGACTTTATTTGGAGTCTTAGCAGTGTTGCATTTCAGTATCGGTCTCAGTGCAGCCTTGGTTTGGGCAGGTATGTTTTTATGGAAAAAAATCTCAAGCCTTTCAGCAATCACCATGCTGATAGTCCTTCCGTGGTTTTTTATACTATTTCCATGGCTGCAGAATGAACCCCCTTTTTGGACTGTGTTTTTTCTTTTTCTTCTGTTATCATCACTGCTGATCTATAAGCATCGCGAGAATATTCAGCGTCTACTCAAAAATCAGGAATCCCAACTCCACTCCAACAAAAAAGACTAAAACCATTTATTAAAATAACCTTAAATGAATCCACTCGCTCCATTCTTATTTTTTTTCGGTAAAGATATGTTCCGGCACACGATCCTGTTATCCGGAATTGCAATCATTGCCTGGTTCTTGACACTAAACGGAATTGGCTGGGGAAGTTATCTGTTGTGGATTTCACTAATCATGATCTCCACCATAATTATTTGGCGGGCAGGTGATTTTTTCTCTCCGGCAGCGACTTATATCCAGAACAAGCACGATATTCCACAGTCAATTAAAGCCGCGGTCATTGATGCAATTGCGAGTTCATTTCCGGAGTTTTGTGTAGCTGTCATTGCGGTAATCATGATCGGACGTGCAGAAGTTGGCATCGCCAGCATAGTAGGATCAGCACTTTATAATGTCCTTGTGATTCCTGCGGCTGCAGGATTAGTTGCGGCAAGTCCAATGGTCATCAGCAAAGAAGTCGTCTGGCGTGACAATATATATTATCTTGGCGTAACACTTTTGCTCGGGGCAATGCTCTGGTTGTTTCCAAATGAGTGGGGTGCCGGTGTCGCTGTCCTGTTTTTACTGGCCTACTTAGGTTATGTTTTCCTGCTTCATAAAGACTTCAAGAAAGCAAAAAAACAAAATCCTGATTCTCAGGAACATGATATATTGGAAATAAAGACTGAAGATGAAGATGAACTGGAATTAACATCCGAAAAAAAGGCGTGGATGTGGATTGCCGGCATGATGATTGTGATGGGAGGAGCATCACATCTGCTGGTTGAATCTTCACTTGCTCTCGGTGACTTGTTGGGAATTGACGGAGTTATCATGGGATTTGTCGTGATTGCAGCAGGAACATCGGTACCGGATACTGCACTCTCTGTAATAAGCGCTAAAAAAGGACAATACGACGCCGCGATTTCAAACGTCTTCGGCAGTAACATTTTCGACATATGTATTTGTTTGAGTATACCAATTTTGCTGGCACTCGCCATGAGTGGAGAACAAACAGCTATTGACCTGCCACAGTTGGGGTTAATCTGGAGCCTGATTGGAGCAACTTTTCTGGCAGTATATTTATTCTGGAGTAATAACTACACTCTCACCAAAGCCAAAGCAGGCATGATGGGGATGCTATACCTACTCATCATTTTAATATCCTTTTCACTCTAATTAGTAAAGAACCGTTCCTGGAGTGAACCCGCAAACACTTCTTCATTAAGAGCTTTGCGAGTGCAGTGATGTTGTAAAGTACATTACTCCGACCCCCCCCGCTAATTCTTCACAGTCAAACACACTCCAAGTAAAATCCACATCACTTATAAAATAATCCTCAACACTATTGTCACCAGAGGACTACGCAAATCTACTAATTGACAGAGCTTTGAAAGTACTGTCACATGTAGGAATTGAATAATCTATAGAACTAGGCCGTTGGGAAGCCATCCCTACTCAAAGAAGAGCAGGCTATCAATTCAACATAAAGTTCAGGGGGAAAAATGCAGATGACACCAAGGGAACGAGTATTGACAACCCTCAATCACGAAGAACCGGACCGCGTCCCTCTTGTGATTGGAGTCAGCAACGCTACCGGGGTTAAGATGAAACCCTATCAGGAGATTAAAAAGATCCTAAAGGTTCAGGCCCCTGACCGATATCTTTACGACTGGCCTGAATTAGGAACCGCTGAAATCGATGAAGAAACACTTTGCCGGCTGCATGGAGATGTTCGTGGTGTGCTTGATCTGGAACCGGAAAGGGTGCGACTTCAACACGTTGAACGCGAACCACATTCCGAATGTATCGATTCCTGGGGCAGTGGTCAGGTGGAAATTGAACCCGGTCACTGGTATCCGGGAGTCCACCCCCTCAAACAGGCAAGCAATAAAGATGACCTCGAACTTTACCCCGGTTGGCCGGACATGAATGACCCTACCCGTATCGCACACGTGCGTGAGCAGGCCACGCGTCTGACCGAGGAGAACCGTTATGCGATCCTGGCAACCCCCTGGCTTCTGTTTCCATTCGAAAGAGCTCATGCGATGCAGGGAATGGAAACCTACCTCCTCAATATGGCCATGGATCCGGAGTTCGCCCGCGCCATGTTGGTCAAAATTGCAGGATACTGTAAAGAGTTGATGGGACGGTTCCTTGAGGAACTCGGAGAAAATGTCGACATGATTAAAATCGGGGATGACCTAGGGACCCAGAAAAGCCTGATGATTTCACCTAAAATGTACCGTGATATCCTCAAACCAGTCCATGCGGATTTCATCCAATTCATCAGGGAACGAACCAAGGCCAAGATCTTTTTTCATTCCTGCGGCGATGTAGAACCTTTGATCGAGGATTTCATTGAAATCGGAGTCGATATCTTAAATCCTGTTCAGACTTCATCCGGAATGATGTCGGACCTGCCGGCTCTCAAGAAAAGTTATGGGGACAAAATAGTCTTCTGTGGTGGGATCGACTCCCACAGGATTCTTCCTTTTGGAACCGTGAAGGAGGTCCGCGAGGAAGTGCGACGTGTAATAGAGATCCTCGGCCCGGGAGGAGGGTGCATGATCAGTTCAGTTCATACTGTGATGAACGATGTTCCACCAGAAAACGTCATCGCCATGGCGGAGGCGGTCGAGGAATTCGGCCACTACCCGATTTAATGAAACACCCATCCCGCCGCGGACTCTGGCTTTGCCTCCTCTCCAACCATATCTTTCAAATGATCCCTGCCATTTCACGAGAAAGGCGCCCCAGGTGAATCAGGAGTCCGGATCGCACAAATAATGAAACTGACACTGGAGATACTGGTAAGTATGATTATTCTTCCACTATTTCTTCACAGTCAGGCAGTATTATTTTTGCCTCCTTCCATGACATAGTAAGAAATGCTTTGGGAAAAAATAATGAACTTTGCCTTATTTCAAATGGCAAAGTTAGATGCCAGGCCAAGATAAAAAACAACTTCACTCAACTGCTGAGTTGCACCCAGACAGTCACCGGTTACACCACCAAGTTTTCTTTTGAAATACATTAGCAAGAACCACCAGACAATCGCGACCGCCGGTAATGCCACCCAGACTTGATTACCGATAAAAAGCAGCGGCAACAATCCAAAAACCGCATTCACTATCAGATCAACTCCGGAAAACTCTGTCATTGGCCCGGATTTACTTTTTGCTGCATCCTGTACATAGTCTAAAAATCGGAGCTGTGATATTGAGACAAATCGACTTAAAGTATTACCTGCAAACCAGACCCAGGGCAAGATTGCTGTCTCAATTTGCAAAAGCGCAAAAAATTTCAACAACAGCAAGAATACTAAACCAAGTGCCCCGTATGTTCCAATCCGGGAATCTTTCATGATCCGTAGCCGCTCTTCCGGAGACCATCCTCCACCAAATCCATCGCATGTGTCTGCAAATCCGTCTTCGTGTAAAGCTCCAGTAAGCAAAACCGCTGCAATCATTCCCAGCAAAATCGCGATCGGTAAGCTAACTTCCGATAATGTGCCCGACGAATCCGAAAACATCATTTGAGCCAGCAGCCAAATTCCTACAGACACACCACCCACAAGCCAGCCCACAAGAGAAAAATATCGAGAACAATGAGAAGACTTTGCTGAAAACCAACTAGAAGGCAGTGGAATTCTACTGTAAAAAATAAACGCTCCAGCAATTCTCCGCATTTCGTGGCTTAGTTTATTCTCCATCAGAACGATCACTCACACCGGCCGATTCAAAGGATGCCATTTCATTTAGAAACGCGACTGCCGACTGCAGAAGCGGATACGCGATTGCCGCTCCCGTTCCCTCACCCAAACGCATTCCTAAAGAAAGCAATGGTTCTGCCTGTAAAAATTTCAACATTTCTCCATGTCCAAGTTCATCAGACTGATGAGTAAAAACTGCATATTGCATTATTTCCGGAACTATCCTGGAAGCTGCAAGAAAAGCAGATCCAGCGATAAAACCGTCAATCAGTAAGGTTCGTCCCAAAACCGCTGATTCCAGCATTGCGCCTGTCATCATCGTAATTTCAAAACCTCCAAAAGTTGCCAGCACTTCTTTGGGTTCCTGAATTTCAGCGTGCAGGTCGAGTGCTTTCTGCAGGATTTCCCGTTTGTGGGCAAGTCCAGAATCATCAAGTCCGGTTCCTTTTCCAACACAGTTTTCAAGAGGCAACCCCGTATAACGCTGCATCAGTACTGCTGCAGATGATGTATTGCCGATTCCCATTTCACCAAAACCAATCACATTGCATTCTGTTTCTGGAAGCATTCTGCTCAGTTCAGCGCCTTTTTTCAAAGCTTGCTCACATTCGGTTTTAGTCATTGCCGGAATTTGAGCAAAGTTTTTAGTTCCCCGGCCAATTTTTGCCGAAATCAAGTCCGGATGTTCCGGAAAATCTCCTTTTACACCGGCATCCACCACATGCAAATTAATACTGTTTTGCCTGCAAAAAACATTGATCGCCGCACCGCCGTGAAGAAAATTTAGCACCATTTGTTCGGTTACTTCCTGAGGATACGGACTCACACCTTCTTCCGTAATTCCGTGGTCTCCTGCAAAAACTAAAATGCTCGGATTCCTAAGTTCCGGAGAAAGTGTGTTTTGAATTCGGCCCAGTTGTAAAGACAGTGCTTCCAGTTTTCCAAGTGAACCCGGAGGCTTTGTCTTAGTGTCAATCTTTTGCTGTAATTCGGTATCAAGTGTAGTAGAAAATGAAGGAATAGAAAAAGATGGCATTATTTTTTTTCTCCTAATGTTATTGATAAAGAGGGGACTCTTGATTAGAAGTATTCAGTATATATTTATTGTAAAATCAATCAATCTCATTCTTGAGACCAACACGCGGTGAGGTGATTTTCCTAGATTTTGTACTCAAATTACGAGTGTAAAACTTGAAAATTTGAAAATAAAATCTATGCTGAATTCGTTGATTAAATTCAGACAGAAGCAAACATTTTATTGGAAAAAATAATGGATGGCTTGAAATGAAAACTTGGCTCAAAAATCCCCTCTGTATTCTTGCGGAAAACGCTGGAGGTGGGATCCTGCTGGAAGGTGCATGCATCATAGAATTGGTCCCTGCAGGGAAACAACCCTCATCTGAATATGATTCTGTTTTTGATGCCGGTAGACACGTGATCATTCCAGGTTTAATTAACCTGCATCATCATTTTTACCAAACCCTCACCCGTGTTTATCCTCAGGCACTGAATAAGGAATTATTCCCATGGCTCAAAACGCTCTATCCGATTTGGGCTGGGTTGACACCCGAAGCATTACGAATATCAACACGCCTTGCGCTGGCAGAATTGCTACTTTCTGGCTGTACAACCGCTTCCGATCAACACTATGTTTTTCCTGAAGGACTGGAAAACGCCATTGATCTGCAGGTGGAAGAATCAAAAGATTTAGGAATCCGAGTTGTACTATGTCGCGGATCCATGGACCGCTCGCAAAAAAACGGAGGCTTACCACCGGATTCTGTCGTGCAGACATGTGATGAAATTTTGGCTGACAGCGAACGTCTTATTCAGCAATATCATAACCCAACGGAAGGGGCAATGACCCAAATCGCGCTCGCTCCCTGTTCTCCATTTTCAGTTTCAGAAGAGGTAATGCTGAAAAGCGCAAGCCTTGCGGAAAAGCATAACGTCCTGTTGCATACCCATCTTGCAGAAACGGAGGATGAAAACAGTTTCTGTCTGGAAAAATTCGGATGTCGTCCTGTGGATTATCTGGAGAAGGTAGGCTGGTTAAATAAAAGAACCTGGCTGGCACACGGTATTCATTTTACCGCTGAAGAAATTCAAAAACTCTCTGTGACAAAAATCGGAATCTCACATTGTCCTTCTTCAAACATGGTGCTTGCATCTGGAGTCTGCCGTGTTCCGGAATTGGAGAAAGCTGGAGTCGCGGTTGGACTTGGGGTAGACGGTTCTGCGTCAAACGATTGTTCCAATTTAATGCAGGAAGTCCGGCAGGCTTTTATGATGCAAAGGCTATATTACGGTTCACAAATCACTCATCTGGACGCCTTGCGTTGGGCAACTTCAGGCGGAGCAAATGTTTTAAGACGTCCGGAATTGGGGTGTATTGCAGAGGGAACACAGGCTGATTTGGCTATGTTCAAACTGGATGAATTACGATTTTCCGGCCATGGAGACCCGATGGCCGCTCTCGTTATCTGCGGTGCCCATCAAGCTGACAGGGTTATGGTTGCAGGAAGGTGGGTTGTTATAGACGGCCAAATTCCAGGACTTGATTTAGAGCAGTTAAAGATAGATCATCAACGGGAAGCTAAACGTCTGCAGGAAAAGTGACTTATTACCTCTAAAAGCCCAATAATAAGCTAACCGAGAAATTCTTAATAAATTATCTTTCCAGGCGAAGCGTAACAAAGAACCAGAATCAAAGTTCGATTTTCAAATATTGCTCTTTGATCTGACACTTTAACATTTATTCAAACAGAGACAGAACATTTTCCGGGGGACGCCCGATAATCGCGCCTTTATCAGAAATAACAATCGGTCTTTCAATTAGAATCGGATTCTCTGTCAGAATTGAGATCCACTCTTCAAGAGTCAAATCATCGGTGGCGGAAATCCCCAACTCTTTGGCTTTTTCCTCTTTGAAGCGTATCAACTCTGTCGGCTGAATATTCAATTTCTGAATAATCTCCTCTAACTCTTCCTTAGAAGGCGGATTCTTCAAATACTCAACAATTGTCGGTTCGACACCTTTATTGTTAAGAATTTCCAGTGTCGCCCTGCATTTGCTGCACTTTGGGTTGTGGTAGATGGTGTAAGTCATATATTTGTTTTATTGCTTTGTGATAAATACGATATGGTTAAGTAAAATAAATCGGAAAGTGCTGTATTTGGTAAAATATTTGTAATTTTTTATATTATTAAGTTTATTCAACCTCCCCCTGAATCTCCAATATTGCGGATTCAAGTGCTTCCAAAGTTCCCGGATCCGCGTTTTCCCACATTTCTCTTTCATTGGCTTCGAGCAGCCGTTGAGAGGCATCTTTCAAAGCAAGTGGGTTGTGTTCCCGGAAGAATTTTTGCTGCTCAGGATCCAGCAGAAGTTTGTTAGCAACCTCTTCATATTGATAATCGGCAACAATATCACAGGTAGCATCGTAGCCAAAAAGATAATCGACCGTTGCCGACATTTCAAAAGCACCTTTGTAACCATGTTCACGCATGCCTTCAATCCATTTTGGATTGAGAACACGGCTGCGGAAAACACGGTTGAATTCTTCCTTGAGTGTGCGGATTTTTATTTTTTCCGGATTACTTGAATCGCCATGATAAGTTGCAGGAGCGGAACCTTTAATTTCCGTAATCGCTGCCTGCAGTCCGCCTTGAAATTGGAAATAATCGTCGGAGTCTAAAATGTCATGTTCGCGGTTATCCTGATTTTGATGCACAATCTCCACGGAACTCAGTCTTTGCCGCAGCAAGTTGATTTCCTCGGAGCTTGTACCATCGGAGTCATAGGCATGGCTGCCCCATTTTAAAAATACTTCTGTCAAATCACCACGGGTTTCCCAGTTTCCCGCATCAATCAGGGGTAAAAGTCCGGCCCCATATGCCCCAGGTCCTGAGCTAAAAACCCGTAGTTCCGCCAGCCGTTGAGCGTTTTCCGCAGAAGCTCCGGAATCTTTTAAACGCTGTTGATCCGCCAGCCATGCGGCACGTACCGGGTTCATTTCTTCTGGTTCATCGAGTTCCGCCAAACGTTTTGGTACAGTCGAAAGCAAACGCATCACGTCACCAAAGGAATCCCTGAACATTCCGGAAACACGTAAAACCACATCCACTCTTGGCCGCCCTAAAACTGAAAGCGGCAAAATTTCGAAATCAACCACACGTCCGGAAACTGGCTCCCAAACTGGCTCACAACCCCAAAGAGCCAAAGCCTGAGCTATGTCATCACCACCAGTACGCATGTTAGAAGTTCCCCAAATCACGAGTGCCGTCGTTTTCGGAAATTCACCGTGATCCGCACGGTAGCGCTCAATCAATTCCTCGGCCAGTGCCTGTCCGCAACGCCAGGCAGTCTGTGTTGGAATCACTCGCGGATCGACTGAATAAAAATTGCGTCCGGTCGGTAAAACATCTATCCGCCCCCGTGTAGGTGCACCGGATGGCCCCGGACTGACAAATCTTCCCTCCAATGCCAATGCCAAACTGCGGGTTTCCTCTGCGCAACGCATGAAACGCGGTAATAGAATTGCGTTGAGCCAGCGGCTTATTTCCGATATACCTTCAACTCCGCTCAGGGAACTATTTTGTGACTTACTGATTTTTGCATGAGCTAATTCATCTTTGATCCACTGTCGGGCGCGCTCCTCAATTTCGTCACGTCCCCGAATGGAGAGCGTGTCGAGGTCAAAATCCGATGCTTTTCCCAAAAGTGCCTGCAACAATCCCGGACGGTCCACAGAAGGCATTCGCAGCAGACTCAGCAGAAAATCAATTTTTTTCTCACCTTGGGGAAGCTGTCCAAATATGTGCAAACCGGAACGGATTTGGCTTTCTTTGAGTTCACAGAGATGGTTGCTGAGAGCATTGAGCTGGTCTTCATCTTCGGGCAATTCTGCACTCCAATCTGCGTGTTCCAGCAGATGTTCAATTTCATGTTCGAGTTCGTGGGCACGTTCCGGATACAGCGTTTCACAATGGGCATGCTCTTCAAGCAAACGCTCGGCTTTGTCCAATTCTTCATAAAGCCCGGCACGAGTCAAAGGGGGAGTCAGGTGATCAACGATCACGGCGGACGCACGGCGTTTGGCCTGCGTTCCTTCTCCTGGATCATTGACAATGAAGGGGTACAAATTCGGTAAAGTCTTCAGCGCAATTTGCGGAAAATCATCCGACCCCAGAGCAACACTTCGTCCAGGCAGCCATTCCAAATTTCCGTGTTTGCCAAAATGAATAACCGCATGTGCGTCAAAGTCTTCCTGAATCCACTGATAAAACGCCAGATATTCCGGAGGGGGTGACAAAGCCGGATCGTGATAAATCGCCTGAGTCTGCAAACCAAATCCGCGCTGCGGCTGAATTCCAATGAAAATGTTGCCAAAACGTTTTCCGGCAATCGGTATATAATCCGCAACTTCATGCGTCCATTGTTTAGCCAAAGTCGCCTGACTTGACTCAAGAAGCTCGCCGATCATTTCAAATAAGCGTTCACGGGAAATACCTTGATCCGGAGTTTTCCCATAACTCAATTCCGAGTCATTAGTGATTCCCGCCTGTAAAATCTGAATTAACTCATCACCATTTTCCGGTATGTTATCAACTGAATAACCTCGTTTTCCCAAATCTTTCAAAAAAGCAATTACACTAGCCGGTGTATCCAGTCCAACTCCGTTTCCGAGGCGACTGTCTTTATTTGGATAATTGGCCAAAATAATGGCGACCCGTTTTTCGGTATTTGCGGTTCGTCGCAAGCGTACCCAATTCGCGGTAAGTTCCGCCACATGCGCAATTTGATTTGAATCCGGAGCTAAACGTTTTGAACGAAACTGCAAATCCGGATCATACGTCTCTTCGGATTTGAAACCAACAACTGTACTAAAAAGCCGTCCGTCGGTTTCCGGAAGAACCACTGACATTGCTGCGTTGGTAGCCGAAAGACCCCGAGGATTTTTTAGCCATTCCTCTCGATCCTCTGTGGACGTCGGTACCTGAATCACAGGACAGTTCAGCCTTTCCAAAAACGAAATGCGGGTCTCTTCCCGCTCATCGATATTCCCCCCGCAAGGTCCAGTGCCGATCGAAAAACTCTGCATGGTTAAAATTGCGTCCGGGGGTTCTTCCTCTGCTTTCTGCAGCATCTCTTGCTGCGCTTCTGGTTCCCGCAACGAGTAGGCATAAAATCCGGAAACTTCAAGCCCATGTTTTATTAAAGCCTCAGTCAATGCCTCAACCACAGCCATATCACCGGTTTGCTGCAAGGCACGATAAAAGGTTATCCAAACTCTGCCAATTTCTTTATCCTGACATGAAGTAGGAGAAATTATTAGCTTTGTGTCCTTCTCACTCTTAGCCGCTGAATTATTTTTTTCTACGGATTTTTTTGCCAGCCAACCAAAGGTCGGTATTTTAAGTGCTTCCGGAAAGCCCTCAGTCTTATTTTCCAGCAATAATTCCACCGCCTCAGCCGCACGTTCCATGTTGTCAATTCCACCTTCGCGAAAATAGGCAAAAATTTTACGCACCACCGGTTCAGCATAATCATTGAATTTCATCAACTCCGGATCCCACTCATCCGTTCCGGGAAGTACTAGAATACGTGTTTTGGCACCGTGACTTTTAATGTGGATGATTTCGTCCAGCAGATGCGGAAAATAACCGTAACCGCCGTGCAACCGAAAAATGGCCAGTTTTGCTTCACACAAAACATGATCCGCGTAATGCTCTGCTGCGTCCGGATGCTGTAGCGGAATGGCCTGCATTAAACTCAGGGTTTGCTCCGCTTTTTTCCCGAATCGTTTACCCCAAACCTGTGCCAGCCCGGAAAGTTCGGTATCGGCGGTACTGATAAATAAAATGTCGGCAGGAGCTTGGCAGACTCCCTCAAGCTTGCGCTCGGAGTCCAAATCCCCGGGTTTGGTGGCAATTCGATGCATCTATTTCCAACTCCAGTCCGGACTGCTCTTTCCCGGCTGCCACAAAGTTTCTGTTTCACCTAAAGTTTCTGTGACCCAGCGTCCGGCAACAAAAAGGAAATCGGAAAGACGGTTAATGTACTTGATGATTTCAGGATTTACCAAATCTATTTGATTAAGTTTGAGAATATCACGCTCTGCTCTTCGACAAACAGTACGTGCCTGATGCAAAAAAGCATTGAGCGAAGTTCCTCCAGGCAGGATAAAACTTTTCAGGGGTTGAAGTTCTTCATTCATCGCATCAATTATTTCCTCCAGCCATTCCACGTTTTCCGCCTGTAAAGTGATTTGCCCTTCGTACTCATCGCCTGGAAGTGTCGCCAGTTCTGAGCCTGCGTCAAAAAGTTTTTGCTGGATTGCTTCCAAAATCAATCCCAGTTTTTCTCGTCTTTTAGAGGCTTCCTTCTTAGCAAGAAAACTCAACGCAAGCCCTATTACACTATTTAGCTCATCGACGCTTCCGTAAGCTTCAATACGCGGATGATCTTTGGGAAGCCGCTTTCCTCCAACAAGTCCGGTCTGCCCGGCGTCTCCTGTACGTGTATAAACTTTTGTTATTTTTACCATGTTTTTCTGTAGTTAAGCTGATTATTTCATTTGCTGTGCGAGAAACTGGTATGCAGGATCAGCCGATTTTTCCAAATTTCTTTTGAGACTGGCCTGATCTTCTACAGATTTATTTTGACCAATTTTCTTTTTTCCTTCCCAGCGTTCAACCTTCATTTCAAACTAATCCATCCATTTTAAAAATTCTCTTAGTGACACCACTTCGCCTACTACTATAATGGCTGGCGGTTCAATTTCGTATTTTTCAACATCCATTGCGCAGGACCCGAGAGTGGTTTCTAAAACATGCTGTTCGGGCAAGCTGGCCTGAGTGATCACTGCAACCGGTTCATCCTGTGAGCGGCCGTTTTGCATAAGACGTTCTGAAATCTTTGAGAGATATTTCATTGCCATATACATTACGATCACCGGTGAGCCCTGAGCTATGGCATCCCAGTTGTGCCTTTCAGGAACATCTCCGGCCATTCCGTGTCCTGTCAAAAAAGTGACTGCCGAATTAAAATCACGATGAGTTACCGGGATACCTGCATAAGCCAATCCTCCTACACCTACAGAAATTCCAGGAATAATCCGAAAAGGAATATCAGCCTTAACTAAACACAAAGCTTCTTCACCCCCTCTGCCGAAAACAAATGGATCGCCACCCTTGAGTCTTAAAACTCGCTTACCTTGCTCAGCTAATTCTACCAGCCTCAGCGAAATATCTTTTTGTTTTGCCGAAGGCTTACCTCCGCGTTTCCCAGCGTATTCGAGCTCACAATCTGTTGAGACCAATTCAAGTATTCCTTTCCCAACTAAGGCATCATAAACCAGCACATCAGCCTGCCGAAGTGCATTTAAAGCATGAAGTGTGAGTAATCCTACGTCTCCGGGACCTGCTCCGGCCAGCCAAACCCAACCCGGTTCAAACTTAGGTAAATCAAAAGGAAGTGACTGCATTACTTTTTTTGCTCTGAAAAAATTTGAAAATGCGTTAAAGTCATCATTTTATATCTTTTTCTCTTGTGTAAGAATAACAGGATAAACAAGATTTTTACAGCAAAGTTTCGAATGCATTATGATTGACAAACCCTCCGGAACTCTCAGACGTGGCTGGACGACCGGTGCCTGTGCAACTGCTGCAGCAAAAGCTGCTTTTGAAGCACTAATTACAGGAAAATTTGCTCCTTCTGTCAGCATTGTTTTACCCAAAGGTGAGCAGCCGGAGTTTGTCCTGCACCACACAGAAAACGGTATCGATTTTTCAACCGCCAGTATAATCAAAGACGCTGGTGACGATCCGGACGTAACGCATGGAGCAGAAATCAGCGTCACTGTCAGGCCTGGAATTCCCGGGGAAGGTGTTGTCTTCAAGGCAGGTTCCGGAGTTGGAACAGTTACAAAAGCAGGGCTTGCGCTGGAAATTGGAGAACCTGCGATCAATCCTGTTCCACGTCAAATGATGTGCGCGGTGATTTCAGAAATCGCGGAAAAATTTAACCATTCCGGAAATGTGACCTTGACGGTTGCCGTTTCCCGAGGGGAAGAGTTAGCAAAAAAAACTTGGAATCCGCGCCTCGGAATTTTAGGGGGGATTTCGATTTTAGGCACAACCGGCATTGTCATCCCGTATTCATGTTCTGCCTGGATTCATTCGATTCATCGAGGCATTGACGTTGCGTGTGCTAACGGTTTGCAGCAAGTAGCAGGATGTACCGGTTCCACCAGCGAAAAATTTGTGCAAAACTACTACCAGCTTCCGGACGAAGCTATGCTGGATATGGGAGATTTTGCCGGTGGCTTACTAAAATATTTCCGCAAAAATCCCTTGCCGAAACTAACGATCGGTGGAGGATTCGGAAAACTTACCAAGCTGGCACAGGGACATCTCGATTTACATTCGGGACGTAGCCAGGTCGATTTTAAACTGTTAGCAGTGCTGCTAAAAAAATTAGGTGCAAATCAGGAATTATGTGAGCAGGCCAAATCCGCCAACACTGCCAATGAAGTACTTATACTGGCACAAAAAGCCGGACTCCCCCTGGCGGACGTTATAGCACAAAAAGCCGGGCTCGTTGCCCGAAAAGCGTTACGGAATACAGAAACTATATTAAATATCATGGTAATTTCCGGAACGTCTGGTGCAGACCGTCAAGGTGAACTCGTCGGAGAGGCTGAAAATAATGCCTGAAAAACTTTTAATTCTGGGTGGAACCCATGAAGCCTATGAACTTGCGGAATATCTGGTTGAGCAATATCCTCCAAGACAATTAACTGTCATCAGTTCGCTAGCTGGAATCACTGGGAATCCAAAAGTTCCCGCCGGCCAAGTCCGGATCGGTGGCTTTGCAGACACTTACGATGAGGGTGGTAAGTCCGGCCAGAACAGTATTTTGGGATTACGGAAATATCTGCTGCAGGAAAAAATTACATTGTTGGTCAACGCAACCCACCCCTATGCGACTCGAATCAGCGAAAACGCACTTGCGGTGGCAACAGAACTTGGTTTGCCGTATCTACGTTTGACTCGTCCAGCATGGCAAAAACATACCGGAGATCAATGGATTGAGGTTCCAGATTTGGCAGCCGCAGCTGATTATTTAAAATCCGAATCCATAGACACAAACTCCCGGCTATCAAAGCAAATCGTTTTCCTAACCACGGGGAACCGGGGCTTAGAGCTTTTTCAGCGATGCAGGAAATGTCATTTTGTCGTACGCAGCGTGGAGCTTCCGGAAAGTGTTGGGTCGGTAACCGGAACTTTCGTTTGGGAAAAGGCTGAATTTTTACAAGCGCGTGGACCTTTTTCTCTGAGAAACGAACTCAGCTTGTTCCGGCAGTATGGTGTGACAATGCTGGTTAGTAAAAACAGCGGTGGTGACTCTACCTACGCAAAAATTGAAGCAGCCCGAAAGTTAAAAATACCGGTGCTGATGGTTGACAGACCGTTAGTGAATTCCGCTGATATATGCCTGCAAGTAAATCAAGTGTTGGACTGGATAGATCAACACAAATCGGCGTGAATGCTCATTATCGACTTTACTAAACTCGTATCTGCAAAACACGGCAAAGTGCCGGAAGCAAAAACAGGTCTGCGAGAAGAGCAGAAAAGACAGCGATGACGGCAAGGATGCTGAAGTGTGAAACACCAACATGACTGACCGGTATGAAGAAGAGAAAAACCGACATCAGGATCAATGTTGTGAAAATGATTGCCTGCCCTACCTCGTGGAGGGTGTCATGGATCGCCTCGGTAATACTTGCTCCTTTGACCAGTGACAGCCGATAGTGTGTGATAAAATGGATCGTGTCGTCCACTGCGATTCCGATGATGATCGGTGCTGTCATCAGCGTAGTAATATCAAGATTAAATTCAAGCCAGCCCATCAGCCCAAACACCGTCAGCATTGGAAAAGTATTAGGCAGAATTGCCACAAGGCCTAGTTTCAATGACCCAAAGATGCCAAACATGATCAGCGAGATAATGAGGAATGCCAGTCCGAAACTGTATATCTGGGACCAGCTTATCGCGTCAAATACTCTGGCCCAGCTTGCAACTCCGCCGGTTAATGTTACCTTCAGTTCCGGATAACGCACCTTAAGTGGTGAGAGAATTTTTTCAACTCCCGGTTGAAGAACCTTTAGCAATTCCACGGCCTTTTTTGAGCCGATCGTTTTTAAAGAGATACTCATCCGCGCATTTGCATAGTCCAACGAAACCAGTCGTTCAAGGTTTTCATAATCTCCTCCTTCGATTAGTACCAGTAACTGAGACACCAGATCAGTACTGTCAGGCACAGTATAGTATTCTTCACGGTTTTCCTTCAGTTTGCGGTGAGTCTGTTTTAGTTGATTATTCAGCGTCCAGTTATGAGTAACCAGTTCCGGATATTTTGTCTCAATCCACTGCTTGACCTCTTCCAGTGCAAGAAGCACTTCGGGGTCTCGAAAGACACCTTCGGTTTCAGTTTCTAGCAGGATTTCCATATTTCCTGTGCCTAGGAAATGCTCGTCCATCAGAATTATCGAACGACGAACTGGGGAATCAGGCGGATAATATTCAGAATAGACCGTGTCGATTTCAATTCTGGCTATGCCAAGAATCAACAGTATTCCTACAGCAGCAAACAAGACAATAACACTCCTAGGATAACCCATACTCATCCTTTCAATCCCATTAAGCAAATGCTTAACAACCCGGAGAAGCATAGAAACTTCAGGCTTTTCTTTGCTTCTCAGAGGGCGCGGTGGAAACCAGTTCAACAGAACGGGGAGCAGAAAGACGGTCAGCACAAAAGCAAATATCACTCCAATACCCCCTAAAAGACCCATCGTCTGTATTACGCTCAATTTAATGAAATAAAGGGAAAAAATACCGATGGCGGTGGTTAGGCTTGTAAGTAGACAGGCCAGCGCAGTTTTACTGAAGACGGAACGTAGCACTTCACTGTGGTGTTGACCCTGATGATGAAAAAACAGGTATCCAGACATTACATGCACCACGTCGGCAATCGCGGCAACGCTGACCAGTGCGAAAGCAATGTAGAGCGAAAGGTCGATGGGCCAACCCGTCCAGCCTGCAAGGCCAAGAACTCCAACAATACTTGAAACGAAAATCATGATCGGCCAAATCACCGCGCGTAATGATCCCAATAGCAGGAAGGTCAGAAGAAGACTGAAGAAGAGTGATATTACAAGCGCCCGCTGATATTCTACTGCCCAGACGTCGTTCTCATAGAATGCACCCCAACTGGGATGCATGAACACAAGATCCTTTTTGAACCGTTCTTCACTCAGCAGGTTCCAGACTTGTTTTTCAAAATTCGCATAATCCTTGAGGCCATGCTGGACAAATTGCGGCTCCTGTTCGTCCTGTCCTTCAAGCTCGTTTTCATCAAAACCTTCCAACACGTCGAGTTCCTCATCTACAAGAGGAATAGCATCAAGGTTCGTTCTCAGAACCAGCATTCCTAACTCCAAATTATCAGAAACCAGGATACGAGGATACTCAGGTTCATCGATGGCCTGTTCGCGCAACAACCGGCTCTGTTCCGGACTTTGTGGCAGTTCCTCACCGATGAAGTCGCGAAACTGGATGCTGTCCCCATCTACTTCAGTAAAGCTGGTATTGATCAGTGATTCAACTTTAGACAGAAGCTGCAGCGAATTTTCTGGATCATTTGTGCCAAGAGTGGATTTCTCGTCAAGTTCCTTATGAATGTTCTTCAAAGCCCCCAGACTTCTTGCTGAAAATAAATCCCCGTCGACTGGTCGGTAAACCATGCCGAGAGTCACAGTGCCCCCGAAGAGGTCCTTGATCCGGTCCAGCGATATTTGAACAGGATCATCTTTGCCGAACATATCATCATTTGCCCAGGTGAAGGCGAATCGAGGAATTCCTGCAGCAAGAAAGGACATAAGGATGATGTACAATAGCAACACCCACCAACGCCACGGACGCAGCTTTTCAGGCAAATTTTCAAAGAAAAGATTTAGACGTTGAATCATGGATTTACTGTATTAAAGTTTTATGTCGGTTTGACAAAAGGTGTGATACGGGAAGTTTTTCAATTAAGTTTGTAGAACGAAAATATCTACACACCTAAACATGAACACCAGCATTTCACTTTATTTATTTATTGATTTCTTCTTTGGCCGAAGTACATGCACATGCTGCGGATCGTAGAGAGCACTGTCACGGAAATCATGTTCATCAAAAACTCTTCCGACCATAATTAAAGCGGTTCGGCTGATTTTAGATTTTCGCACTTTTTCACGTATGTCAGCCAGTGTTCCGTGAATGAACTGTTGATCTGGCCAAGTCACCCGATAAGCCACCACGACTGGACAATCCTCGCCGTAATGCGGAATCAGTTCCTCCTGCACAAACTTGAGATTTAGCACCGATAAATGAATCGCCAGAGTTGCGCCAATCGCCGCCAGTTTTGCGAGTTCTTCACCTTCCGGCATGGCGGAGGCGTGCGTGGTGGTCCGTGTGGCAATGATGGTCTGGCTGATTTCCGGCAGCGTCAATTCCTGTTTTAATTCCGCCGCTGCCGCCGCGAATGCCGGGACTCCGGGAGTAACGTCATACGGAATTCCAAGCTCATCCAGCCGGCGCATTTGTTCGGCAGTCGCTCCGTAAATTGAAGGGTCTCCAGAATGCACACGCGCTACATCTTTACCCGCGTCATGCGCAGTTATAATTTCCGCAATTATTTCATCCAAATTCAACGGCGCTGTGTCCCGCACCAACGCCCCCTGCGGTGCAAAAGCCACCAGTTCCTGAGGAACTAGAGAACC
>Ga0208642_1000402_pt1 | contig 23360 bp, 25 predicted proteins | sample ETN02SmetaG_4_FD_185790 | JGI IMG/M metagenome (GOLD analysis project Ga0208642, IMG submission 185790) | Marine microbial and viral communities from oxygen minimum zone, Eastern Pacific Ocean - ETNP2014F10-02SV251 (SPAdes) (version 2) | ecosystem: Environmental > Aquatic > Marine > Oceanic ...
AAGCCAGAAAACGCAAAAGAATTATTGTCAATGCCAGATATTGATGGAGGCTTAGTTGGAGGAGCTTCTTTAGATGCAAAAAGTTTTGCTAAAATATGCGGCGTAAGAATTTAGGGCACTTCTACATAAATTTTGTACAGTTCATCATACTGCTGGACTTTAACATCAAAGATATAAGTCCCAGAAGCAGTATCTTTTGGGACTTCAACACCCACACCTATGCTTTCTTCCTCATTTTTTCCAATAAAAAGATTATTTCTATACTTTAATTTAATTTTATTCAAATTAATTGTATCGGTTATTTCCTCGTTGTTTTTAATTAATTTTGCAGCTTTTACATTAATATTGAATTCTTGTTTCTCTAATATATTTATTATCTTAATCCCAAAAACATCAAATTCGCCTTTAGGTATTGTTTTTTTGCTTATACTTATGCACACCCTGTCTGTGCTTTCGCAATTTAACTCGGTAATCTTTTTATCAAGCTGGTCAGTTGTAAGGCTTTCCAATTCTGTTGCTTCACCTGCAATATCATTGATGAATTTGACTCCAAGAACAAGTATTGCAACTGCTATAATTACTGTGACCAAAAAGTTTAATGATAACTCAATAGCTTTTTTCATTGGACTGTACTTTAAAATTCATTCTAGTATTAATTATTTTTGCAATTTTGAGAACTGAGTCATCTTATTATTTCATATTCTTTGATTATCAATATCATAAACAAAATAAGCAATAAAACCCCTCCAATAAACCAAATCAGACCAATAGAAATGCTGTTTGCAAACATCTGGTAAACGCCAAAGGCCATTAAAATAAACCCTAGCCAAAGGAATTTGTCTAAGACAAGCTTCATGATTTCAAATTCCTGCTGTTCTGATAAGCGCTTTTTCATTTAATCCCTTACAACAATAAATAAGTCTTTTTGTGCATAAATTTCATTTGTTGGATCTTTTTTAACATCAAAGGTCAAAAAGTATGAGCCTGCTTTAGCATCTCTTGGTATATTTAGCCTTATGTTCCTTACATCCGAGTCAGAACTTGAAAGCTGATGGACATTTTGGTTGTATTGCAACCAGCTTAATGGCGCATTTACTTCAGCACCTTCTGGAGCTGATTGGGGGGTAAAAGACATTTTGTAGGATAAAATTTCATCTTCCTTATTTCTTATGCCTACTACCAGAATTTCCTCATCTCCTTTACCAATCTTTATTTCTGTTTTTGGAAAAGACACCTTTTTGTCATTGGTTATCAAATCATTCAGGACTTGTTGCCTTATCTGCTCTGTAACATCTTCAGAGAGTCCTCCAATATCAGAGAACATGTTTCTTATGAATCCCAATCCTAGCCCAAGCAATGTCATTGCAAGAATTACTATGACTATGGTTCTAATTGACAGCTCTAGAGAAGCCTTTTTGTTTAACATCTATATACCTCTTTTTTGTTTATTCTGTTTTTGCTTATTTATAAAATTTGCTATTTATTTTATTACAGTCTCTACAGGAATGTTTATATAATATTATGTGGAAGTATCTTGTTATGCCAAAATTTGGAACAGTAGGAACATATATTAAAGAAGAAGAACTTTTGGAGAACCTTGGCTTTAAAATATCTTCCCCAAAAATCCCTTCTTCTTGCTTTCTTTTTCAAATTCCTTAAGAATTTCTTTCTGCTTTTTGCTTAATTTTTTTGGAACTTCAATTACAACCTCAACATTCTCATTTCCAACCCCATGGCCGTGCAGGTAAGGAATTCCCTTGCCTTTCATCCTAAAAATTGTGTTGTTTTGAGTGCCGGCCGGTATTTTTAATTTGGCTTTTTCATCCAAAGTTGGAACATCTATTTCACCGCCTAAAGCAGCTATTGTAAAGGGTATTGGAATTTTAACATAAATGTCATCTCCATGCCTTTCAAATATATCATGCTCTTTTACATGGATAACAACATATAAATCTCCGCTAGGAGATTCTTTTTCACCTGCTTCTCCTTCTCCAGCAACCCTTAAGTTCGTTCCTTCTTCTGCCCCTGCCGGAACCTTAATCTCAAGCTTTCTTGTTTTTTTGACAATTCCGGTTCCATCGCAAACCTGGCATTCTTTTTTTATGTATTTTCCTTGCCCCTTACATTTACCACATGTTGTCGTTGTAGAGAATATCCCAAATGGAGTTCTTTGTGTTCTTCTTTGCATTCCAGAGCCGTTGCACTCGGGACAGTTTACAATATCTGTTTCACTTTCAGCACCAGAACCATGGCATTTAGTACAGTGTTCTAATCTCGGAACAACAATATGTTTTGTTATGCTGATTGCTGCTTCATTAAGGGTAATCTCAAGGTCATATCTTAAATCAGCGCCTCTTCTACGAGTTTTTCTTGAGCCAAAAGGGCTTCTTCCTCCGAAAAAGCTTTCAAAAATATCGTCAAAATCAAAACCTCCGCCAGTGCCTGACATAAAATCAGAAAAATCAAAGCCCTGGAAACCATTTCCAAACCGGTCTGCAGTCGTTCCATATTGGTCATATTGAGTTCTTTTCTCATCATCAGCTAAAACAGCAGCTGCTTCGTTTATTTCCTTAAACTTCTCAGGAGCATCCTTGCTTTTGTTCAGGTCAGGATGATATTTTTTAGCCAATTTCTTGTAGGATTTCTTGATCTCCTCTTTTGTTGCTGTTTTCTCTACTCCTAAAGTATTATAGTAGTCTTTTGTCATCGTATCAGTTCTTCCTCAATCTTTTCTGCAAATTCAAATTCTTTGCTAAAATTCTTATTATACCTCTTTTCTAAGTCTTCAATCCTTTCTTTTAAACTTACTATTTTGTTTTCTTTAACTCTTTTGTCAGCATAAAACATAATTTTTTCTTCAATTCTTAATTGTTTATTTTTTTCCTTTTCAATTTCATGCAAACTATGTTTTCCCATAACTTCAGCAACTTCCGGGAAGCCCATGCTTTTTAATAATTTTGCTCCTGCAATTATGTGATTGTCTTTTTCCCTTTCAATATCATGCAACAATGCAGCTGCAACTACCAGTGTTTTATTGATATTTATGCCTTTAGCAATAAGTTTGTCAGCAATCTCTTCAGCAACTTTGCATACTGTTTTGCAATGCTCAATTACATTAGAAGGAGTTTTATTTTTATTTAAGATGTCTAGACTTTCTTTTTTTGTAGGAATTTTAGGATTATTCATTATTTCATTGTCCATAAAAGATTAATTCAACAATAATTAAAAATAATAATAATAAATAAAAATTAATAATAAAAATTATTTCTTCTTCTTTTTATCTTCGTCCTCTACTTTATACTCTGCATCGACTACTTTCTCATCTTTCTTGCTTGCATCCTCTGTTGCTCCGGGTTGTGGCCCTGCTTGTGCACCTTGCTGCTGCTTTTTAGCTTGTTCCTGTGCAACTTTCTGGTACATTTCTGTTGACATTTTCTGGACAAGAGTATTGACTTCATCCATCTTGGCTTTTAGAGCAGCAATATCTTTCTTGTCAGGCTTCAATAATTCTTTCAGTTCCATTATTTTGCCCTTTACTGTCTCTAATTCTTTGCTGTCAACCTTACCCTTAAACTCTTTAAAGAGCTTTTCTGTTGAATAAACCAGTGTATCTGCGTTATTTATTGTTTCTACTTCTTCTTTTCTTTTCTTGTCTTCCTCAGCATGAGTCTCTGCTTCTTTCTGCATCTTTTGAACTTCTTCATCACTTAGCTTATTCGGAGCAGTAATCTTGATGCTTTGCTCTTTTGAAGTTCCTAGATCTTTGGCTTTTACATGCAATATTCCGTTTGCATCAATATCAAACGTAACCTCGATCTGAGGTATGCCCCTAGGTGCTGGTGGAATTCCAACTAAGTCGAACTGTCCAAGAACTTTGTTGTCATTGAACATCGGCCTTTCACCTTGACCTACACGAATTGTTACAGCTGGCTGATTATCTGCAGCTGTTGAAAATATTTGGGATTTTTTGCTTGGAATAGTTGTGTTTTTCTCAATTAATTTAGTAAATACACCGCCCAGAGTTTCTATTCCTAGAGTTAGTGGAGTCACATCAAGCAATAATATGTCTTTGACTTCTCCAGCTAGGACACCCGCTTGTATTGATGCTCCTTGTGCGACACACTCCATTGGATCAACACCATGTTCAGCCTTTTTCTCAACAAAATCTTCTACAAATTTCCTAACAATGGGCATTCTTGTTGGACCACCAACTAAAATGATTTTATTTATGTCATTAGCTGTTAATTTAGAATCTTTCATTGCTTGCTCCAGTGGATGCTTACATCTCTGTATAATTGGTTCTACTAATTGCTCTAACTTTGATCTTGCAAGCTTCATGCTAAGATGTTTTGGGCTTCCATCTTGAGATGTGATAAAAGGCACATTTATTTCTGTTTCCATCGTAGTTGACAGCTCTATTTTTGCCTTTTCAGCAGCCTCCCTTAAGCGCTGCATTGCTGTATCATCCTCGCTCAAGTCAATGCCTTCCTTAGTTTTGAAGTCCTCAACAATAAATTTCATTAATGTTTCATCCATGTCTGTACCACCTAGCTGCGTGTCTCCATTCGTGGCTTTAACTTCAAAAACTCCTTCAGAAAAATCCATTATTGTAACATCTAGTGTACCCCCGCCAAAATCAAAAACAAGGATCTTTATTTCCTTGTCCATCTTATCAATACCATAAGCCATAGAAGCAGATGTCGGCTCATTAACTAACCTAACAACATCCAATCCGGCAATAGTTCCTGCATCTTTTGTTGCCTGCCTTTGATTATCATCAAAATAGGCTGGAACTGTTATAACTGCTTTCTTTATTGGCTCTCCAATAAATTCCTCTGCATCTTTCTTTATCTTTTGCAGAACAAAAGCAGAAATTTGTTGAGGGGTGTATTTTTTGCCATTAATTTTGTACTCAAAACTTTTTCCCATCTTTCTCTTTGCAGCAGTTATTGTACCTTGCGGGTTGCTTACAGCCTGTCTCCTAGCTGGCTCTCCCACTAACATCTGCCCGTCTTTTGTAAATGCTACAACGCTTGGAAATGCTTTTCCGTAAGCAGTTGTTCCTTCAGCGCTAGGTATAATTGTTGGTTTTCCAGCCTGCAATACTGCAGCAGCACTATTTGATGTACCTAAATCTATTCCAATAATCTTTTCTTTCTTCATTTTTGTTTTTTCAGCCATTGTAATTCACCTTGTTAGTTTTTAATCGATTTTTGTTTTCAAATTTTTTAATTTCTGATAATTTTATTTTCAATGAATTATTTTGATTATTGTGTTTTTTAAATTGTGTTTTTGGTTTTATTGCTATAGTATCTCAAAATTTAATATTTTCTTCAATTTCTCTTTATCAGGAACTAAATCCTTTAATTCAGCTCCTTCCAGTGTTTTTCCACCGGTTTTTAGGTAAGATGCATACCGCCTTACGCTTTCAGCATCATCCTTTTTTACAAAATGATTGAGCATGAACCATATGCTTAATTCTTCACCATAATCTTTGCATCCCATTGAAATTTTGCATTCCAATGGTTTTGCCGTATGCACGCGGCATCTGATTTCTTGGTCAAAAAAGACACATTTTCCATAAGGCCTGTCTTTCCTCAATATTTTCGGTCTGTATCTTTTTGTATTAAACTTCTCAACTTCTTCCAAAAACTCTTTTTTCAAAACTTCCTCTGAAATGTTCATAAATTTTGCAAGTTTTGGGATGTCTTCCCCAACTAAAAAACCGCTTCCATGTTTGCATCCAACAGTGCATGCATTGCATTTGCATGGATGGCTTAGCTTCAAAACCTCTTTTACATCTGTGTTTTTATTCAGTTTTGTTTTTTCCAACTTTTTCACTTACCTTAACTTTTGAATGTCTCAAAACCTTATCATTCAACATGTACCCTTTCTGCAATTCTTCCAAAACCACCCCATCATCATTATCTGATTTCTCTTTTAACATCACTTCATGCAGATAAGGATCAAATTTCTTTCCTAATGATTCAATAGGCTTTAGGCCCTCTGAATGCAAAAGAGAAATTAATTGCACATAGACCATTTCCATGCCTTTTACAAATTTCTCATTATCTTTGGTGCTCTTTAATGCAATTTCAAATGTATCAATAGTGGATAATAATCTCCGTATCAGCTCTGCTTTTGCGTATTTTACAAACTCTGCTTTTTCCTTATCGACCCTTTTCTTGTAGTTTTCAAATTCTGCCTGTGTTCTTTGCAAAGTTTCTGTAAGTTCTGCAATAACTTCTTTTTCAGTGGGTTTTTTCTTTGTTTCTGGTTTCTTTTTCTCTTCTTTTTTCATTTTATTTCTGTTGATTTTAAATCAACAAAGCTAGGGTAATATCAACTTATATTTAAAGTTTTCTATGTTTCAGTATATGAATTACCAAAATATTTAAATAGAAAGCCTGTTTTAAGGTAAATCATGAGATATGTTCAACGTATAACTATAATGAATATCCGGAAGCCTGTGCAGAAGAATGTAAATCAGGAACTGCAATGGCTGGGCAGCTCTTTAGGATTGTTTAATCTAAGGGATAAGGATAAAAGCTGTTTCAGGGTCTTTATAGAGCTTGTTAAGAGCGCAAAAAAAGGAATCCCCTTGTCTAGCGATGAATTGGCAGATAGATTAGGATTAAGCCGCGGAACTGTTGTACATCATTTGAATAAATTACTCGATTCTGGTATTATTGTACAGGCACATAGGGGCTATATTCTAAGAGTAGATAGCTTAAGAGCACTCATAGACGAGGTTGAGAAAGACCTAAGAAGAACTTGTGATGACTTAAGAACTATGGCTGAAGAGATTGATGAGAGTTTGGGGCTTTGATGATCTTCTGAGTGGCGTACATGAAAATCATACCCTGCTGCAAGTCTCCTTAATCTTTCCACTTGTGAACTTCCAACATTTGGCAATTTGTCATGTGGAATGGTTTCTTCGTAACCAGGAAAAATTCCGCCTTCCCTAAATTTTTATCTTTAAGAATCAAGAAATCAAAACTGCATTAACCGCACCATCTTGTCCAGGTCTTGAAGTAATTCTTGCTTTTCCTTTTTCTGTCTCTATTATTGTTCCTTTTGTCATTATATTACGCCTTATAAAATGCCTGTTAGCAGGGTTTTCAGCAACTGCCTTTATTTTAACTTGGTCATATTTCTTGGCTTTGGGGTCGTATAAATTTGCAGTGTCATTGCTAAAAAGTCTTACTTTCCTGTTGCTACCTATTGTTCTAATGTTAGATGCTCTTCTCTTCTCAATCTTTGTAAAAGCAGGATCTCTGCCAAGCTCATACTGCTTTTTCTTTCTTCCTTGTTGCTTATACTTTCCACCAGTAAGCTTTCTTAATGATTTTAGTTGTGATATTGCCATAAAAAGCAGGATAATGTACTTGTTTATAAAAATTTCTGAATTTTTTCATAACATTTATATACAAACCAGAATACTCTGGTTTTATGTACGGGGTGTATTGAATGAACGAACCTTCTAGGCCATTGGACGCTTTGAATAATGCAAGAGACAAAAGAGTAATTGTAGAGCTGAAAAACAACAGGCAGTATGTTGGAAAACTAAAGTCATTTGATATACACATCAATTTAGTGCTTGAAGATGCTGAAGAGCATATTGATCACGAAGTGAAAAGAAAATTGGGCGTAGTGTTCATAAGAGGAGATACAATAACTATAATTTCTCCGGAATAAATGAGTTCTAAGTGCAAAAATGTCTAAAGGAACAGCATCTATGGGCAAAAAGTCAGGAAAGAAGAATATGATATTTTGCAGAAGGTGTGGTAAAAGGACTTATCATATGAGAAAACATAAATGCAGTTCTTGTGGTTATGGTAAGAGTACCAGATTAAGAAGCTATACCTGGCAGAAGAAATAAGAATATTTTTAAAGAAGGTTATTTCTCAATTACATTACGCGGGAGTGCCGGAGTGGCCAAATAGCAGTTGGATAGGTATTATATTTCTGATTTTTTATGTTTTCTGACATTTTAAATTACTTAAGAATGTTTCAACTATCAAATTATTATTTCCTATATTGCAAATAACCACTGGACATTTGCGCGTAAGCTATTTAAAATCATTTACATAGTTTCAACTGAGAAAGAGTTTAGTGATCTAAAATGAATAATCAAAAAGTTGAATCAAAAATTAATCTTACACCAATAACTGCTTATTTGACAGGAGTAATAATAGGAGATGGGCATCTATCCAATAGTGTAAAATCTAAGAAAAATGATTTATCTAAAGATTATAGAATAAACTTAGACATCTCTGATAAAGAATATCTAATTTGCATCTTCAAATTAATCAATTCAATAATAAAAACAAAGACTACTCCAAGAAAACCTCTTCAGAGAGGAAATAGAATTCCACGTTTAAATTTACAAATAAGGAATAAAGAATTATTCAATTTCTTAAATAAAGTCATGGAAATTCCAAAAGGTGCAAAAAGCTCAATAGTATTTGTTCCTTCTAAAATAAAGAATTCAGTAGAAATAATTAAAAAGTGGTTTTTAGCAGGTTATTTTGATACCGATGGAGGTTTTAGGGGAAACACACTAGGTTTCACCACAGCCAGTAAAAGACTTCATGAAGATACAAGTAAATTGCTTGACGAATTTCGTATTTTATATTTAACTGAAAAATGGGTTAATAAAAACTATGATAAAATCTTTTACGGAATAAAAATAAGAAAGGTAGAAATAGATAAGTTTTTAAGTTTATTACCTTTACAGAATAAAGAAAAATTGATTAGAATATATAACAGATTTAATTGCGGGAGTGCCGGAGTGGCCAAACGGGACAGATAATTCTAATCAATTTTTAGAACGAGTCCAAGCTTAGGTCAAACTGGCAGAAGGTATCTGTCATAGTTGAAAGATACCTGTTAGCTTAGTGCTTACGCAGGTTCGAATCCTGTCTCCCGCATTCATTTCAAAATGATAGAAATCCTTGTTTTGATTGCATTGATTTTGTTTGCTGCATATTTGATATTTACATTGTTTGGGCAACTATCATTATTCCTGAACCTGATAATCCTCATAGCATTGTTCTTTCTAATAAGAAAAGATCTTAAGGACAATGACGGCCATAAATACTATCTTATATCCTTGTTTTTGACAGCAATGCTCTTTATTTTTAGCAGTACAGGGCTAATAAAAAATTTCTTGGTTTTGACAGAGAAATTGCTTCTTTCAACTGCAATAGTATCTGCAATAGCAGTCTATATGCTTGCAAATCTTACTGCTTTGATTTATGAGGCCTTTATTTATTTAAAGGAAAAATCCAAAAAATGAAGACAAGATTATCCAATCTATTCTTAATATTTGGATTAGTGCTGTACACTCTTGCAGGAATTGCTGCCATAAGCAAAATGTCTTATAGCATTATTGCCCTTCTTGCTGCAACAATATTCCTGGCATTTGGCTTTTTTGTAAATGTAAAGCTTAGATGGGTTAAATCGTTCAAAAAAAGAACTAAATCTTGACAAAAAATATAGCAGTATACCAATTACCTATACGGGAAATGCAAAGCTATAAATATCAGCATTACGATAAAAAGTATAGCGTGGGGGTGGAAATTTTTTATTCTGGTTCTAAGAAGAAGATTATAGGAATATCTTTAATTGTAGCAATCATAATGAGCTTAGTATTATTTATTACCGGCTTAATGAACCAACTCTTATTCTGGATTATAGCTGCTGTAATAGCGTTTATAGCATATAAGGTACTGCCAAAATTGAAGTGATTAGAAAGAAATTAAATAATAAATAAAAAGAAGAAAGAAAGAATTTAGGCTTTACCTAAGATTCTAAAGACTTTTGTGCCGCATTTAGGGCATTCTCCTTTCATAGCCTTCATCTTGTTCTTCATAACAACTTCTTTACCGTTCTTGATCTCAACCTGTTTTTTGCATTTCATGCATCTTCCTTCTGCCATTTTAAAACCACCTCATGGTTATTTGATGTTTTATAAACAATTAGTATAGAAAATCAATATATAGTATATAAATGTTTTTAAATTTCGGTTATAAAAAGAGTTTTATTGCTTTTTTCCTACTATATCAAGCAGCATCTTTATATTAGAAATTTCATAGTCAGCATCTGTCTTCTTTATCTTTGGGTTGCCATACTTGGCAAAGCATGTTCTCATTCCAATTGCTTTTGCACCCTTGATGTCTCTTTCTGGCCAATCGCCTACCATCAAGCATTCTTGAGGTTTTAACTTCAGTTTCTTTAAAGCAGCCTTGAATGGCAGTTTAGAAGGCTTTAGCTGCTTGGTGTCTTCAAATGTAACAACAACATCAAAGAAATTGCTCAGCTTTATGGAAGCCAGCCTTACCCATGCCTTAAGCTTTGGAGCATCTGTCACTATACCCAGTTTTATCCCTCTGCCTTTTAACTTTAACAGAACATAATCTACATTAGGATACGCTTCTAAGAACCCAGTTCTTACTCTTCTATAAGCTACAATACCATTAGCTAGTATCTTATAATCCACTTTTCCTATTACTTTCTTTAAAAATTTCTGGAAAATTGTCTTTTCCTCTAACCCATGCTTGTCATACAGCCCAAAAAGCACCTTAAGGCCTTTATCATGGTCAACCTTTAGCCCAGCACCTATCATTGCACTTACTGCAGCGCTGCAGCTGTGCTTTTTCATCTTCAGGAAATCGATTAAGGTATTATCTAAATCGAAGATGACTGCTGTTATCATACAATAAAGAATTATTCTATTTTTTATATACTTTTCTTATATTACTCAATCCAAAACAAAGGAGCCATAATCCACTCTGATTTGCATTTAGGGCATTTGCTTGGTTTTTTTATTTTGCTTCTTTCTTCGAATTTAAAGCCGCATTTTTTGCACTGCGCAGGTTTTTGTAATAATTTTCTTGGCTTTACTGAATATTTAATATGTTTTAAATCCTCTAAAATTTCAAACATTTCAACTTTGAAATCATTTGCAAGTTGTTGTGCTGATTTTTCTTCTTTGCTAAGGATTTCAATTAACTGTTCGCGTCTTGTCATTTTTTCTATTGAGCTTTGCCAGAGCGGACTTTAGGTAAAATATAGATTTTAATTGTAGATTTTGGGTGCTTCTTCCCGCCCACCTTCCCTAAAATTGGCAAATCCCTTGTATGCAGTCTATTTTAAATTCTTTTCAAAAAACTCAAAAACGCGTTTTTCATATTCTTCTTTATTATAGGCATAAATCTCTCCATGATCAGCTTCTACAATCCATAGTTCTGTTTTTTTGTTTGCGTTATGCAGTATATAAGCTTCATTAACAGGTATTTGGCTGTCTTTGTTGCCATGTATTATCAAAACAGGTTTGTCAATATTTTTTATTGCAGTTGCCGGACTTATGTCTTTTGGGTCTATATCGAAAAATATTTTTCCATATATCCTAGTTAACTGGACAAACGGATATTTTAAAAAATAGAAATTTCTGTACATGGATTCTATCATATTATTTAGATTTGAATAAGCACTGTCAGCAACAGTTGCTTTAACATCATTATTTTTACTCATTATAGCTACTGAACCACCTAATGAAAAACCTAATGCACCGATATTTTTTACATCTTTTCTGCTTTTCAAATATTTAACTGCTCCATCAAGATCTTTAACTTCTTTATAACCTGCGGTTGTATAGCTCCCTTCACTTTCCCCAAAACTTCTAAAATCGAATAAGAAAACATTAAATTTCTTTAATAAAAACATTGAAAATGGAAGAACATCAGCTTTATTTGTAGGGTAGCCGTGCATCACAATGATTGTGTCATTGCTTTTATCACTTGGTATAAACCATCCTTTCAGCTTTAAGCCATCAGAGCTTTCGAATGTAACATCCTCATATTTTAATTTGAAACTTTCCGGAGTGAATTCAATAGGCCATTTTCCCGGCTTTATAGACATTATAAAGGTTAAGAAAGAGAATAAGATTATGAAAGCAATAATTAATAAAAAAATCAAAATTATATTTTTTGGGATTATATCAACCATTTATCTATACCTTGTAATGGGAATATAAAAATATTTGTAAAATAAAAAGTAGACTTTGTATGTTTGACTTTCTACATGGGAGTGATTAAGATATACAAATAAAAACCAAAACTTTTAAAATACTCAGAGAAACAGAAATGCTATGGACACAGTAGAATCTTTGAACTGGTTAAAGAAAAATAACCTATATGAGCTTTCAGAAAAACTTACCTTGCAAATAAAGAAAGTTTTTGCTCCTTGCCTTAATGTCAAGGATGAAAAAATCCTTGTAGTTGGTGATACAGGTTCTGAAAACAGAAACATAGCGGCTGTTTTATCCGGGGCGTATTACCTCGCAGCCCAGCAGTTAAATCTGGATGCAAAGCTTGTTTTTCAAAAAGTAAAAAGCAGGGGAGATATTGCAGACCAAGATCTCATTAGCTCGCTGTCAGAGCTGCCAGAAAGCAACGTCATAATATTAAATTTGTCTGATAAGCTCGGAAATATAAAAGAGCTTGGAAAGAGTTTTAGAAGATGGGTAAAGAAAAAAAAACATAGGTTTGTTTCTGCAATGAGTTTGGGAGATCTAAATACAGACAAGATTAACCAGATTGTAGATTCTATGGATATTAGTTACAAGCCCTTCCAGGCAAGCCATGAAAAATTAAGGAAACAATTTGATGATACAGATGAGATACATATAACAACAGAAGCAGGAACTGACTTGTATTATAATATAAAAGGGATTAATGGAATTTCTGCAGATGGCAACTACACAGCACCAGGGTCTGGTGGAAATTTACCAGCTGGAGAAGTTTATGCACCTCCTAATGGGAAAAGAATAGATGGCAAGATAGTTATTGATGGCAGCTCCAGAATCCAGAATGGGACTATTTTGATAAATGAACCAATAACACTTAAAGTTAAAGAAGGGAATATAATAGAGATTAAAGGTGGAAAAGAGGCAAAAGAGCTTGAAAACACATTGAACTGGGCTGCTTCTGTGGCAAAGCATCCCGGCAGTGTAAGAAGAATTTGCGAACTGGGTATTGGTTTAAATCCAAAAGCAAAGATAATTGGAGCAACAATAGTTGATGACAAGGTTTTAGGAACAGCACATGTTGGCATAGGAAGCAACTACTGGTTTGGCGGGAATATTTATGCTATAATTCACCTTGACCAAGTCTTTAAGAAACCTAAAATAGAATTCGATGGGAAGCTCATGGAAATCTAATCACTCTTCCTCTTCTGTCATCCATTTTGGCAATTCTACTTTGGGATATTTTTTATCAGAACTTTCGAAATAAGTACCTTTTTCTTTTTTGGGCATATTTTATAGTAAAATTGAATAAATATATAAACATTTATTAGTAAGATGGAGTGATTACATGAATAGTTTTATTAATTCGACAATGAGGAATGGTTAATATGAGGTATAAACAGGTAATTTTGGTAAGACAGGACTTAAAGCTTCCTAAAGGCAAATTGGCTGTCCAGGTTGCTCATGCTTCCTTAGATGCAGCTTCGAAATCAGACAAAAAAATAGTGGATAAATGGAAAAAGCAAGGCGCTAAAAAAATTGTTTTGAAAGCTGCTGATGAAAAAGAATTGTTTAAGTACATGTCGATGCTGGAAAATGAAGGCATCAAAGTAGCTTTGATCAAAGATGCAGGCCATACAGTTGTAGAGCCGGGAACAATTACATGTTTGGGTATAGGCCCAGATTTAGATGATAAGATTGATAAAGTTACTGGAAAATTGAAGATGGTATAGTTAGATATTTAAATAATCATTAATTCTAGAATCGTTTTATTGGGCCTATAGCTCAGTCTGGTAGAGCGCGAGACTCTTATTGCCAACAGAGTTGTCAATCCGTCAGCCGTTGGCTGAAGTAATCTTGAGGTCGGGGGTTCGAATCCCTCTGGGCCCATTAGGACCAGAGGCTAGGAAATCTTTGATTTCCCACTGTCTCTGGGCCCATTTATTTACTCACAAATTCCTGCAAAGCATTGTAAGCCTTCATGGAATCCTTCTTGCCCAGGATAAAGGTTAGTTCTGTCATTGTTGAGACTATTTCATAAATGTTTATCTGTTCCCAAGCTAATTTTCTTATTGCGGTAAAGATGACTCCAGGAGTTGTAAGAAAGTTTTTTCCTTCAAATACAACTGTCAGTGCAACCAAGTCAAACTCTTTATTGAGGATTTTTTCACCCTTCAGAAAATTAGGGAGCTTGTTCTTATATTTTTCATTAGTAACAATGCTCACTTCATTGCTTCCTAGAATAATATTCAATGTGTCTCCCTTTCCAAAATTAACCAAGCTATATAGATTTTTTATTTTATTCAATAAATTGCTGGATTTGACAATATTAAAATCAATTATATTTGTTCTAACTATGATTTCTCCCTGAAATTTAAATTTCTTAATCTTTTTGTCAAAATCCTGCAGTTCCTCCTCATACCTCCTTAAGGCCATTATAATAGCCGATTCCTTCACTTTCTTTTGCAACTCACGTTCAATTTCAGGCTTCAACTGTTCAGCAAGATTGCCGTAACTAATAAGATTCTTGCACATAGCCTCAAGCAAAAATGTATTTTCACTTACAATTTTCTTGACTAAATGACTTACGGTTACCATTCAAAATGCCCTTGCTTAATTTGTTATCATAATAACATAATGTTTATATAATATATAAATGTTTCTATTTTTAAAATGGGAAGATATAGCTCTGTAGGAATATGTAAGTTGTGTTGGAAAGATAAATTTAAAAACATTATATTTTCTCCTGATTGCACAGACTTAATGTCTGACTTTTCAGACAAGTAAGGGGGTGTGGTTTTGTTTAATAGCAGTATTTGGATTATCAATGAAATGATATAATTAATAAAATGAACCTAGCAATAATTGGTTACGGGAAGATGGGACATGAGATAGAAAAGGTTGCTAAAGATAAAGGCATGACTGTGAGGACTATTGACTCTAGTGCGGAAGATGTAGATTACAAAGAGATTAATGAAGAATCATTGGGTGGTGTGGATGTCTGCGTGGATTTTACACATCCAGACTCAGTAATTGGAAATATTGAAAAAATCTCAAAGTTCAAAAAAAATATTGTTGTAGGAACTACAGGATGGTACGACAAGACGGAAGAGGTAAAAAAGGTTATTGAAAATGCAGGAACAGGCCTTATATGGTCAGGCAACTTTTCAGTAGGCGTTAATGTTTACTTCAAAATAATTGAAAATGCAGCGAAAATAATAGATAAGCTTGACGATTATGATGTGTTTGTGCATGAGTTTCATCACAATCAAAAAGCAGACAGCCCATCAGGAACAGCAGTAATGCTTGGAAAGATATTGACAGATAATATAGCAAGAAAAAGCAAAGTAGTAACAGAAGAATTAAAAAGAAAAATTGAGCCAGCTGAGCTTCATGTGTCTTCAACCAGATCTGGAACAATTCCAGGAACACATATTGTAGGTTTTGACAGTGTTGCAGACACAATTGAATTAAAGCATACTGCAAGAAGCAGGCAAGGGTTTGCATTAGGTGCTGTAATGGCAGCTGAATGGTTACAAGGCAAAAAGGGATTTTACGATATAGATGATATGATGAAAAGTATTGTTCAATAAATAAAAACAATCAATCAAAAAACAATAAAATATTTCAATAAAAAATTTGATAATAATAACAAGAATGTAAAAAATCTTAATGGAGGATTGATAAAAATGTTTAAAGGTGCTATGACGGCTATTGTAACGCCATTTACTGAAGATGGAAGTATAGATGAAGGGGCATTAAGGGGGCTTGTAAACTTTCAGATTGAGAATAAGATAGGGGGCATTATACCGTGCGGAACGACTGGGGAAAGTCCTACACTTGAGCATGATGAACATAAAAAAGTTGTACAGACAGTAATAGATGCTGCAAATGGAAAAACAAAAGTCATTGCAGGAGCTGGAAGCAATTCCACAAAGCATGCAATTGACCTTACAAAACTGGCAGCTGATTTAGGGGCAGATGCAACTCTGCATGTATGCCCTTATTACAACAAACCAACACAAGAAGGGCTGTTCAGGCATTTTAGCGCAATTGCAAAATCCGCTGACCTTCCAGTTGTTGTTTATAACATCAAAGGGAGGACTGGAATCAATATGGAAACTGTTACTCTAGCAAGGCTTGCAAAAGAGCACTCAAATATTGTTGCAGTAAAAGAAGCATCTGGAGATATTAATCAAATGCAGGATGTGCTAAACACTTTGCCAAAAGAATTTGATGTTTTAAGCGGAGATGATAAAATGACTTTTCCATTGATGAATATAGGTGGTAGAGGAGTAATTTCAGTAGCAAGCAATATAATTCCAGCAGAAGTAAGAGAGCTTACACAGCGTGCTTTGAATGGAGACTTGCAAAAGGCAGAAGAAATTCATAATAAGTTTCTTCCATTATTTGAAGGAATTTTTATAGAGACAAATCCATTACCGATAAAAGCAGCTTTGGCCATGAAAGGCATGATTAAAGAAGCTTACAGGCTGCCAATGTGCGAGATGCAAGCAGAGAACAAGGAGAAATTAAGAAAAATGCTGGAGGATTTTGAGGTTTTGGATGTTCTTAAAGTAACTTAATTTCTTTCATTATTTTTATTTAAGGTTTTTATGAAGATGATGGGGTAAACAAATGGCTAATAAGAAATTACTATTTACGAAGAAGCAGATTGCGGAAATAATGCAAAAACATCCTACGCCTTTTCATATCTATGATGAGGCTGGAATTAGAGGTAACGCTAGGCAATTTAAGAAAGCCTTTAGCATTCTTCCGGGGTTTAATGAGTTTTTTGCAGTCAAAGCGCTACCCAACCCTTTTATCATGGGGATTTTGAAGGAAGAAGGATTTGGGGCTGACTGCAGTTCCTACCCAGAACTATTGCTAGCAGAAAAAATTGGATTGCAAAAAGAGAATATCATGTTTAGCTCAAATGACACTCCAGCTACCGAATACAAGAAAGCTCGCGATTTAGGTGCAATAATCAACCTGGATGATATAAGCCATATCCCTTTTTTAGAGAGCGCTGCAGGATTTCCGGATTTGATCTGCTTGCGCTTCAATCCAGGGCCTGCAAGGAAAGGCAATATAATAATTGGTGATCCAAAGGAAGCAAAGTACGGCTTTACCCGCGAGCAGCTTTTTGAGGGTTATAGGATACTCCAAGAGAAAGGCATCAAAAGATTTGGTTTGCATACTATGGTAATTTCAAATGAGCTTAATCCGGATTTTTTCATAGAGACAGCAAAAATGATGTTTGAACTAGCTACAGAAATAAAAGAAAAATTAGGGATAAAACTAGAGTTTGTTAATTTAGGCGGCGGTTTAGGAATTCCTCAGAAACCAGAGGAAAAAGCTTTGGATTATGATAAACTAGCTGCAGGAATAAAGAAAGCTTATGATGAAATTATTGTTAAAAATAATCTGGATGGAATAAAAATTTTCATGGAATGCGGCAGGGTAATAACCGGACCATATGGCTACCTAGTTACAACTGTGCTTCATTTGAAGCATATTTACAAGGAATATGTTGGATGTGATGCTTGTATGGCCAATTTTATGAGGCCTGCCTTGTATGGGGCGTACCATCATATTACTATATTGGGAAAAGAAAATGAGCCAACTACAAAAATGTATGATGTAACCGGGTCATTATGCGAGAATAATGATAAGTTTGCTATTGACAGGCCTTTACCTGAGGTAAGGGAAGGGGACATTTTAGTAATTCATGATACTGGGGCTCATGGGCATGCGATGGGCTTTAACTATAATGGAAAATTAAGGAGTGCGGAGTTATTGCTTAGAGAAAATGGAGAAGTTATTCAAATAAGAAGGGCAGAAACTGCAGATGATTATTTCGCTACATTGGACTTTGTATCATTAGAAAAATTTCAATAACCAAAAACTATAATGCAAAACCAATGAAGCAAAACTGATCAATAATTAAAAAATGGTGATTTAATGAAAAATAAAGTTATGAAACAAGGATTGAAACTAAAAAATTGTTGAATTAAAATGGTAAAAAGAAATCAAGACATGGCAAAATTGCAGGCAGGTTACTTATTCCCTGAAATAAACAGAAGGAAAAAGGAATTTCTGGAAAAAAATCCTGATGCTAAAATTATAAGCTTAGGAATAGGTAACACTACAAAGCCAGTAACACCACATATAGACAAAGCGCTATCAAATGCAGCTGCTGGACTAGGCACTAAAAAAGGCTATAGCGGTTATGGTAATGAGCAGGGCCTTACTGAGCTAAGGGAAAAAATTGCATTTAAGATTTATAATGGAACTGTAAGTAGAGATGAGATTTTTGTCTCAGATGGAGCAAAGCCTGACATTGGAAGATTGCAGTTGCTTTTTGGAAACGATGCAGTTATAGCTGTACAGGATCCTGCATACCCGGTTTACATAGACAGCAGTGTAATGTATGGCAAGACAGAAAATTATAATGAGAAAACAAATACCTTTGGCAGCATTGTATACTTGCCTTGCACTCCAGAAAATAATTTTTTCCCTGACTTAAGTAAGATTAGAAAAGTGGATGTAATATTTTTCTGCTCGCCTAATAATCCTACAGGAGCAGTTGCAACAAGAGAGCAATTGCAGCAACTTGTTGATTATGCAAGAAAAAATAAATCAATAATTATTTTTGATGCTGCATATAGTGAATATATCCAGGATTCCAACATTCCTAAATCCATTTATGAGATAGATGGTGCAAAAGAAGTTGCAATAGAAGTTAATTCATTTTCAAAGTCTGTTGGATTTGCTGGCGTGAGGCTTGGATGGACTGTTGTTCCGAATGAGCTGAAGTTTGATAATGGCATTCAAGTAAGACAAGATTGGGATAGAGTCCTAACTACACTATTTAATGGAGCATCAAACATCTCTCAAAAAGGTGCTTTAGCTGCTTTGGATAATAGGGGATTAAAGGAAATGGAAGAAACAGTTTCATATTATATGGAAAATGCTAAAATCATCAAGGCGACTTTGCAGGAATTAGGGTATGAGGCCTATGGTGGAGATAATGCCCCTTACATATGGGCAAGAATGAAGACAACGAAATCATGGGAAGCTTTTGATCAATTATTGCAAGAAGCAAATATAATCACAACTCCTGGTATCGGATTTGGACAATCAGGAGAATATTTTTTGAGATTTAGTGCTTTTGGCCATAGTGAAGATATTAAGGAAGCAATTCAAAGATTAAAGGTGCATTTAAAATGATAATAATGAAATTTGGAGGATCGTCTATAGGAAATGCGGATAGGATAACTAACACAGCTGATATTGTAAAGTCTAATATTGATAAAAAACCAGTAGTAATTGTATCTGCAGTGGAGGGAATAACTGATAAATTGATAGAGTTAGGTAATGCTTCTGCTGAAGGTAAAGGTAATGATAGCTTAGACAATATTAATAAAATACATTATGAAATTTTGGAAAAATTAGAATTGGATAAATCATTAGTAGATAAAAATATTGGAGAGTTGTCAACAATTATTAATAAAATAAAAAATGATAAGAAAATTGATAATAAAATATTGGATAGTGTACAGTCTTTTGGCGAGAGAATGTCGTCAAAGATTGTTGCAGCGCAGTTAAATAAAATTGGAGTTAAAGCACTGGCGTTTAATGCATGGGATTTAGGCTTTATTACAGATTCTGATTTTGGAAATGCAGAGCCATTAAAAGAGACATTCGCTAATTTAAATAAGAATATAAAAAAGCTGAGTGTTGTGCCTGTTATTACCGGATTCATGGGAAAAACCGAAGATGGAGAAATAACTACTTTAGGCCGCGGTGGTTCAGATTATTCAGCAGCTCTTATTGGAAGTGCAATTGATGCAGACGAAATACAAATATGGACAGATGTTGATGGGATAATGTCTGCTGATCCAAAAATTGTTAGCAATGCAAAGACTATTGAGAGGGTTTCGTTTGAGGAAGCGTCTGAACTTTCTTTTTTTGGAGCCAAGGTTTTGCATCCAAAAACTATACTGCCTGCAGTAAAGAAAAATATACCGGTTAGAGTCTTAAATGCATTCAATCCGAAAGGCAATGGAACTTCAATATTGAATAAAGTTGAGAGGGGTGAACAGATAATTAAATCTATAACCAGCAAGAAAAATATAATTTTGATTCATGTTGATTCAAAAAGAATGCTTGGTGCTTATGGATTCTTAGCTAGACTTTTTGATGTTTTTTACAAATATAAGAAAAGTGTTGATGTTATTTCAACATCAGAGGTAAGCGTTTCAATGACCTTAGACAATGAGAAAAATCTTAATGACATTGTCCTAGATTTGAAAGGTATTGCAGATGTTGGCGTGTTAAAAAATAAAGCAGTTATATGTATTGTTGGAGAAGGCATGAGGAGTATACCAAGAGTTTTAGGCAAGACTTTCTCCACAATAGGCAGAAATAATATAAATGTCGAAATGGTATCCCAAGGAGCATCTGGGATAAATATTACCTTTGTTGTTGATGGCAAAGATGCTGAAAGTGCAGTTAAATGTTTGCACGAAGAATATTATAAGTGATAATTATGACAAAACTTAAAGTCGGAATTTTGGGAGCAACTGGGATGGTTGGGAAAGAATTACTTAAAGTGCTGTTTGACAGAAAGTTTCCGATAGGAGAGTTGAGATTATATGCTTCAGAGAAATCTGCAGGGAAAAAAGTGCAAACAGAATTGGGAGAAATAACTATTGAGAATGCAAATACTGCAGATTATTCGCAGCTGGACATTGCTTTTTTCGCAATAGGCGGAGGGTGGCCAAAGGAAAATGCTCCAAAAGCCATTGAAGCAGGATGTGTTGTAATTGATAATTCATCTACTTTTAGAGGTGATAAGGATGTCCCTTTAATCATTCCCGAGATTAATCCCCAGGCTATTGGAAACTCAAAATTGATTGCTAACCCTAACTGCACTACAGCAATAGCAGTAATACCTTTGCACCAAATCTACAAGAATTACGGGCTGAAAAAAGTTATAATCTCTACTTACCAGTCTACAAGCGGTGCAGGCAATAAGGGAATGGTAGAGCTTGAGGAAGAAACAAGAAAAGCGCTTAATGGCGAAAAAGCAGGCAATGAATTATTTCAACATCCAATACCATTTAATGTGATTCCGCATATTGACGCATTTCAGGAAAACAGATATACAAAAGAAGAGATGAAAGTAATTTGGGAAACTCGCAAAATATTTGGAGATGAAAATATTCCAATATCATGCACCTGCGTAAGAATCCCTATAATGAGGGCGCATTCAGAAAGCATTGTTGTAGAGACTGAGAAGCCTGTAAATCCGGATGAGGTAAGGAAGATATTTGAAAAAACTCCTGGAATAGTTGTCAAGGATGATATTGATAATAATGTCTATCCTATGCCATTAACATCAAGCGAAAAATATGATGTAGAAGTAGGCAGGATAAGGCAGAATCTGATATTTAAGGAGCATGGACTGGAATTCTTTGTATCTGGAGACCAGCTTCTGAAGGGAGCAGCATTAAATGCTGTCCAGATAGGTGAATTAGTGGTTAAGGAAAGATTTAGTTAGAATCTTAAGGATAAGAATTTTGGCAAATCAGTCATACAAAAACAAAAACTAGTTCTAAATTAAGTATTAGATACAAAACATTATTAAACAAAATAATAAATATTATTATAAAAACCAATCAATGAAATAATTTTAACAATGAAACAAACAAATGAAAATCAAGAAAAAGAGCTGTTCTGGGCAGACCAGTTAGCTGAGAAAATTATTAACAGAAAAAAATTTCATTATATTGATAAAAAGGTTCCTAAGTTTGATGTTTTTACAGTAAAGACTTCTGCTTCTTTGTCTGGGGTTTTACATATTGGAAGATTAAGCGATACAATTAGGGGGGAAAGCGCCTATAGGGCATTGAAAGATGCAAAGATTAAGGCAAAATTAATATGGGTAGCAGAGGACATGGACCCTTTAAGGAAGGTGCCTAAAAATGTCCCAAAGGATTTTGAAAAGTACATTGGCATGGCTGTAACTGATGTGCCTGATCCTGATGGGAATTATAAGAGCTATGCTGATAGGTTTAAATCAGAATATTTTGAGGTTCTGGATGAATTTGTAACAACCAAGATGGAAAAGTTTTCCATGAGAGAAGAATACAAAAAGGGCAAGTTCAACAAGTACATAAAAAAAATTCTTGAAAGAGCTGAAGAAATAAGAGAAATACAAAACAAGTACAGGACAAATAAGCTGAGCAAAGGCTTTATTCCATGGAAGCCTATATGCGACAATTGCGGGAAGATAGTCACAACTAAGGTTAAAGAAATTTCAAATGGTGTTGTGAAATACCAGTGCAAAGATTATGAATTTGAGACAAGAACAGCAAAGGGCTGCGGACATAAAGGGGAAAATGATCCTTTAAAGGGCAATGGGAAATTGTTGTGGAAGAGCGAGTGGGCAGCGCAATGGGCGCACTGGAAGGTTATAGCAGAAGGTGCTGGCAAAGAGTACCAAGTTCCTAACAGCGCTTTCTGGATTAATGCAGAGATTGTTGAGAGAGTTTTAAGTTTCCCAATGCCAGAGCCTATCTTTTATGAGCATTTGATGATTGATGGGGAGAAGATGTCTGCTTCTTTGGGGAATGTTGTTTACCCAAAAGACTGGCTGGAAATTGGTCCTGCTGAACTATTAAAATTTTTTTACAATAAAAGGCTGATGAAGACAAGAAGCTTTTCATGGAAAGATTTGTCAAAGCTCTATGATGATTATGACACACATATGGATGTTTTCCTTGGCAAGGTTGAGCTGGATAATAAGAAAGAAGAGCAGCATATGAAAAGACTGTTTGAGATAAGCTGTGGCAAGGAAATTAATCCTGCAGGCATTACTTTTTCCCATGCAACTATGGTTGCGCAAATAGGGCCAACAGAGGAAGACATGATAAGGAGCATGGAAAAGACAGGACATTATGACAAAAAGATGCATAATGCAATTTTTGAAAGAATTAACAAGGCAAAAGTATGGCTTGAAAAATACGCACCAGAGGATGTTAAATTTATTGTGCAGGATACTGTTCCAAAAGACTTGAAATTAAGCAGCAAAGAAAAAGAGGCTTTGCATTTGGTTGTCAAGGCTTTACATGAAAAAAAATGGAATGAAAAAACCTTATTTGAGGAATTTTATAATATCTGCAAGAAAATAGGCATTAAAAATACTGATTTCTTTAGGGCTGCATATAATGTTTTGCTGAACAAGGACAGAGGCCCTAAACTAGCCCCTTTTATTCTTGCTTTAGGCAAGGAAAAGGTTATTGAGTTGTTTGAGAAGGTT
>Ga0208642_1000415_pt1 | contig 22968 bp, 19 predicted proteins | sample ETN02SmetaG_4_FD_185790 | JGI IMG/M metagenome (GOLD analysis project Ga0208642, IMG submission 185790) | Marine microbial and viral communities from oxygen minimum zone, Eastern Pacific Ocean - ETNP2014F10-02SV251 (SPAdes) (version 2) | ecosystem: Environmental > Aquatic > Marine > Oceanic ...
TTTGCCCATGCTTTTATCTCGCTGTTAGAAGATAACGACGGGGTGCTCGATGCCGCGCAACTATTCAGCGAGTTAAGGCCCAAGGTAATGGTCAACTCCACCCAAACCCCGCAATACGGGAAGATTCATCTAGCTGGTGATGACGGCGGGGATTTCCTGTTTGTACGGCATTAAATCCTAAGTTACCCGCAGGGCCATGTCGTTACCATCCAGGAGAACGGCATCAGTTGCCGCTGGTATGGTGGATGTGCAGCGGGCGCCGGTCGCTGAAGGCCTGGTTGAGGGTGTTGGCATCCATGTATTCGAGCTCGCCGCCGGCCGGTACGCCGCGGGCCAGGCGGCTCACGGTCACAGCGTGCTCCTCCAACAGATCCGAGAGATAGTCGGCGGTCGCTTCTCCTTCCACCGTCAGGTTGGTGGCAAGGATCACCTCTTTGACCGGCTGCTCACCCAATATCTGCAGTAAACGCTCCACACCCAGTTGGTCCGGGCCAATACCGTCAAGCGGTGACAGGTGGCCCATGAGCACAAAGTAGAAGCCACCGTAGGCTCCAGCCTGCTCTATGGTGTCTAGGTCTGCCGGGGTTTCGAGCACGCACAGCAAGCCCGGGTCGCGCTTGCCCGAAGTGCAGATTGCGCACAGTTCTTCCTCGCTGAAGTTGTTGCAGCGCCGGCAGTGGTTGATGCTGGCAACCGCTTCGGTTAATGCATCGGCCAGTATCCGGCCACCCTCACGGTCGCGCTCAAGCAGGTGAAAAGCCATGCGCTGGGCCGTCTTCGGCCCCACGCCGGGCAGTCGCCGCAGCGCCTGCTTGAGCCGCTCGATTGCCTGGCCGTCAGCCATTGCTCACAGCGGCAGGTTGAGGCCGGGGATATTCATACCGGTCGCAAGACCTCCCATTTTTTCCTGCGTGGTCTTTTCTACCCGCCGCACCGCGTCGTTGACCGCCGCAGCAACAAGATCCTCCAACACCTCTTTGTCATCCCCAACCAGGCTGTCGTCGATGCTGAGCCGGCGCACGTCGTAGCGGCAGGTCATTACTACCTCGACCAGGCCGCCACCGGCAGCGCCGGTCACCTCGATGGTGGCCAGCTCCTGCTGGGCTTCCTTCAGTTTCTCCTGCATGGCCTGGGCCTGCTTCATAATGTTTCCCAGTGGTCCTTTCATCTGCTATTTCCTTTCCTGTTTGCCGGGCCGGACCGAGTCCGGTACCACCGTCGCGTCGAAACGCTCCATGATGTCCTTGACGACCGGATCGTCCATCAGCGTCTGGTAAGCCTTGGCCTTGGCTTCCTCGGCGTGTCGCTGCTGATTCTGGGCCGGAGTCTCGGGCGCATCCTCGGCACCGTCTACCACCTGCAGACGCACCGCTGTCGCGGCAAAGGCCGAGAGCACCTTCTCAATGGTCTTTTGCCGCGGCTTACTGTGCAGGTGTGCCAAACTCGGTTTGAGTGCCACCGTCAAAACATTGCCACTGAAGGTCTTGGGCGCGAGATTCATGGCGAGTTCGCGGCTCACTCCCTTAAGGCCTGACTTACCGACGAGTTCAGCCCAGATATCGGGGTCGGCCAGGTTATCGGCAACGATCGGGTTTGTCTCCTCGGCCGGTGGCGTGTCCGGAGCACTACTCTTGGCGGGTGTCGAATTACCGGTCGCTCGAGCGGCGCTAGGCGCCTCGGCGGTACGCCCGGCCCTGCTGTCGGGTTGTGGCGCTTTTCGCGCCACGGCCGGAGTGTTGTTCGGCCCATCGGACTCGGGCGAGAAAGTCAGCATGCGTAGCAGGGTCATTTCGAAGCCCGAAGCTGCATCGGGAGCAAGCGGTAGATCGCGTTTGCCGAAAAGGCCAATCTGGTAATAGAGCTGCACATCTTCCTCAGGCATGGTGCCGGCCAGTTCAACCACCAGCTCTGTATCGGCTTCCTTGGCACGGGCCGCATCAGGTGCCACCTGGTACAGTGACACGTCGTGTAGTACCAGCAGCAGGTCATCCAGCGCCGCCATGTAGTCCAGTGCCCGCTGTGCCATATCGGCGATGGTCTCGATCACGGTCACCGCATCCTTCGCTGCTAATGCCCGCAACAGAATCTCGACGTGGCGCCGCTCGATCATGCCGAGCATGTCACGCACCTCGTCGGCCGTAACCCGACCGTTGCCAAAAGCGATACCCTGGTCCAGCAGGCTGAGGGCATCGCGCATGCTGCCCGCCGCCACCCGGGCCAGGGTCGCCAGGCCCTGCTCATCGAACTCCAGGTTCTCGGCCTGCAGGATTTTCTCCAGTTGGCCGCTGATCTCATCAACCTGCAATGCCCGCAGGTTGAACTGCAGGCAGCGCGAGAGAATGGTCGGCGGCAACTTCTGCGGGTCGGTCGTCGCCAGCAGAAACTTGACATGCGGTGGCGGCTCTTCCAGGGTTTTCAGCAGTGCGTTAAAACTGTGCCCCGAGAGCATGTGCACCTCATCTATGAGGTAGACCTTGTAGCGGCCCTGGGTGGGGGCGTACTGAACGTTGTCCAGTATCTCGCGGGTATCGTCAACCCGGGTGCGAGAGGCTGCATCTATCTCCAGCAGGTCGATGAACCGGCCCTCGTCGACGGCGCTGCAGACAGAGCACTCACCGCAGGGCTCGGCTGTGGGATCGGGGCCAGCCTGGCAATTCAGCGCCTTGGCCAGTAGCCGCGCCAGCGTGGTTTTACCCACACCCCGAGTGCCGGTAAAAAGAAACGCGTGGTGGACCCGGTTCTGGTCCAGCGCGCTGGTCAGTGCCGAGACTACGTGATCCTGGCCGACCACATCGGCAAAGTGCCGCGGCCGCCACTTGCGCGCGAGTGCCTGGTAGCTCATGAGTAAATCAGTTGGGACCCTGGAGCATTTCACCGCCGGCCGCTGGTGCACCAGCGGCAAAAATGGAGACGGCGCCAGCCAGCCCGGCCCCGGCACCCGAGTTGGCTGCTACGGCTGCTTCCTTCCGGACCTGACCGGGTTCACAACCTATCGCCACCGGGGAGGCCGACCGCCGCCGCCATAACTTTTTTGCCCGGGCAACAACCGCCTGGGCAGTAGATGATTCTATCACTGGCGCACCGGGGGCAGCCGCGCTGTCGCACCTATAGTTTGCGCAACAGGCAGCAACGGGCTGTAGCAACTTGGCCTCGGAAAAAGGGGCGCTCGAGAATACGATCAAGCGCAATAGTGCCGCCAGCGGACAACTGGCTAATCCGCGTAGCGAAACCAGCCTCGTGCCAGATGTCCCGGTGGATGGTGCAAGCAAATACCCCACCGGGTTTGAGCAGTCGCAGGATTTCATCGAGCGCCCCCGCACCGACGTGACCGTGGGTGAAGGTGCCACAGGAGATTGCCGCATCGTAAATCTGGTCGGGCAGATCAAGGTCGCCATTCAGGTTGGCCTTGATCAACTCCCGATAGAGCGCCTTTTGTGCGGCTACCGCCAGCATCTGCGGCGAGAAGTCCAGTCCGTCGATGGCGCTGAATCCGTGTGCAGCCAGATACTCACCCACCAGGCCGGTGCCGCAACCGACATCCAGCACCAGCGCAGTGCGGTCCTCCAGGGCCTCGGCCAGCAGCCCGGCAATCTCTGCCGGCCCGATGTATTGCAAGCCCTCTTCCAGATGCTTATCGTAAGTGCTGGCCCAGTCGTGATAGAGCGCCAGCGCCTGGCGCGGGCTTTTGAGCGCGTAGGCCCGCTCGAGCAACTGTGCTGAGTTGCAGGAATCGATGTCCTTGTGCTCAGTCATTGGCCACACCGTTTAGTTATACCTGCCCCCGCGGGACACCCAAGTCACATAAAGACGATTAGTGGCAGCAGCGCTTCGCTGATGTAGAAGATGGTTCGGAAAATCGGCACGTTGCCGAGCACTGCCAGCATAATCAACCCAAGCAATACAAAGTTGCCATAGCGACCGTTGTAATAACGGTAGGCCTGGGACAGGCGGCGCGGCAGAAAATACGGCAGGATGTAATGACCATCCAGGGCACCGATCGGCAGCAGGTTGAACACCATCAGCAGCAGATTAATCTGGGCCAGGTAAACGAAAAATAGCCGCGGGCCGAGATCTGCTGACCCAATCAAACCGGCTTTCAGTGTCAGTAAATAGACATTGATGCTGAGCACGGCCAGCAGCAGATTCATACCCGGCCCAGCCGCAGCCACCAGCAGGTCGGCGTAGCGCGAGGTGAAGCGCCGTGGATCTGTCGGCACCGGGCGAGCGTAGCCAAAGCCGACAAAAACCACCATTAATAGTCCCATGGGATCGATATGGGCCAGCGGGTTGAGAGTTAGGCGCCCGGCCCGCTCAGCCGTGTCGTCACCGAAACGCTTCGCCACCCAGGCATGACCGTACTCGTGAAACGAAAGGGAGATCACAATGGCCGCCATGATCACGCAAAAAAGCAGCCATTGCCCCTGGCTAATCAGCTTTATCACAGAATTAACTCAAACAAAATAATAGCTCCGGTAAAGGTTGCCCGGATACGGCCCTGCGCTAAGAGCCAGGGGGCGAATACCTCTGGTCGGCGTGGTATTTTACGCTGGTTTTTCCGGCAGACGCAGGCGGCCGCCTACAGCCATGTCGGTAACAGCCAGGCCAACCAGCGAACCCCCGGACAGGCCCAGGCCCGAGCACCACCGGTGGAAACCTTTAGCGTGTGGTTTTGTCACAGCTCTTTCAAACCAACCCCGGACCCGAGTATCCTTGGGTAAGCCCAGTTAGCCGAAGAAACCACCACTATGACTCAGCCCTGCATCATCACTGTCGCCATTACTGGCTCGGTGCCGCGCAAGAAAGACAACCCCGCGGTACCGATCTCAACCACCGAACAGGTTGAGTCCACGCATGCGGCCTTCGAGGCCGGGGCCAGCCTGGTACATGTACACGTGCGTGACGAAAATGAAGACTCTTCGTCGGATCCGGATCGCTTCGCTGCCGTACAAGAAGGCATCAAACAGCATTGCCCGGGCATCATCATCCAGTTCTCAACTGGCGGCCGTGGCCGCGCGGCGGATCAGCGAGGATCGATGCTGTACCTCAAACCCGACATGGCCTCATTGGCAACCGGCTCAGTGAACTTTCCCGGCATGATTTACGAAAACCATCCGGAACTGGTCGAGGATCTGGCCACACGCATGCTCGAGCACCGGATCAAACCCGAGATCGAGGTATTTGACCTGGCCATGCTGTACTCAGCTGTACGGCTGGCTGAGAAGGGCCTGCTGCAATCCCCGCTTCATGTCCAGTTCGTAATGGGCGTGCCCAACGCCCTGCCGGTGCGCCGTGAGATACTGGATTTTGAACTCGCGCAACTAAAAACCCTGCTGCCGACTGCCACCTGGACCGTCGCCGGGGTGGGCCGCGGCCAACTTGACGCAAATCACTGGGCACTGGAGCTGGGTGGCCACTGCCGCACCGGACTCGAGGACAACTTGCGCTTTGACGGCTCCCGCTTGGCCAGCAGCAACGCCGAACTGGTTGCGCGAGTAGCTGAATTATGTGTGGACTACGGGCGTCACCCGGCCTCTGTAACCGAAGCGCGGCAAATACTCGGGCTGTAAGCTGAACTCACTCCAGCGTCAGTTCTGCCACCAGGGGTAGGTGGTCCGAGGCCTGCCGAGCCAACTTGAGCCGTGATGCCATTAGGTGTTCCAACTCCACATTGCCCCGAACATAGACGCCATCTAGCGGTCGTACCGGAGCATAAGCGGGAAAGGTCTTCGGTGTCTGTCGGCTGCCCCGAAAACCAGCTGGGCCCAACACCTTCCGCCCCAGCGTTCCCCAGATATCGTTTAGATCGCCGGCTACCAGCGCGGGTGTATCACGAGCGACCCGCCGGAAACGGGCGCTGGCAATAAACCTGCGCAATTGCATGCGCCGCTCTATGCCCGACAGGCCCAGGTGCATGTTGAATAGATGCAGCGTACGAGTGCGCCCATCATCTTCATGGCCGTCTTTCACGACCAAGCGCAACCGCGCATGAAGTGCGCTACGACGCTTCTTGGGCGGGATCGTCAGGTTCAAGTTCTCTTGGTCGTGCAGCACCCAGCGACTGAGAATAGCGTTGCCGTATGCACCGCCGCTACGAAGTCGGACGTTGGGCAGCCACAACCGGTGTGGCAGGTCGACCAGCTCGGCGAGCACATCTACCTGCCGATCCCGGGTCGACCCGCGCGCGCGGTATCCCACCTCCTGCAACAGCACGATGTCCGGCTGGTAGTGGCAGATCACCTCCGCCACCCGAACCGGGTCGTAACGGCGGTCTACTCCGCCGAGACACTTGTGTACGTTGTAGGTGACTACCCTGATTTTCACGATACAATCGAGCCTAACGCAGGTGCGGATACACCGTTGGCATTTTATGGCAAACCAGCCAACTGCGGGGCCTTTCACCCGTTCCCATTGCCGCTGAATATCCAGTTATGAACAGACTAGGGCGCACTATTGCTTGGTGGGCTATCCTGGCTGCAGGATTGCTGGCGGGTAACCGGGCTGCACCTGCCGTGGGCCCGGCCAGCTCCGCTACCCTGCTGGCACCGTTCTCTGCTACCTACCAGGTGAGTTACTCTGGCTTGCCGGCTCAGCGCACCGTGATACTGGATCGCCAGGCCGACCACTACGCGCTGACCGCGGTCACCCGCTTGACCGGGGTGGCGGCACTGGTGGGGTTTGGCCCGGTTACCGAGCGATCGCGGTTCGAGGTGCACGACGGCATCATTCGGCCGCTTCTCTACACGGCCGGAGAGGAACAGGCTAACCCCGATCACGATATCCGCATCGAGTTCGACTGGAGCGCCGAGATCAGCCGAGGCTTTGCCAAAGGTGCCGACTACAGTTTCCCCATAGAGGCGGGTGTACAGGACCCGCTCAGCTTCGAACTGATGGCCCGGCTCGACATCGCTGGCGGCAACCGCGAACCAATCTACACCGTACACGAGGGCTATCAGTTGCGACCCTACCGGTTTCTCGAACAGGGCCCGGATACTTTGTGGATAAAAGGACAAAATATCGACACCGTTCGTTACCTGATCGACCGCCAGAGCAGACGCCAGCTCTACTATTGGCTGGCCCCGACTGCCGACTACCTTGCCGTACAACTGCGCCAGGTTCAAAAAGGCAAGGTCAAATCGACGGTGTTGCTGCTCCACAGTTCGCTGTGGCCGTAACCACATTGATTCGTTTTATATTTCGCGGTGACTAAATAATCGCCACTAGCCAGATTCGACACCAACCCGATACCAAACCATGACTACGCGCAGCCCGGCGCCTAGCGCCGCTTCCCCTACCGGCGACCCGTGGCTACTCACGCCCGGGCCGCTAACCACTTCAACCCCCGTGAAGCAGGCAATGCTGCACGACTATGGCTCCCGGGACAGGCAATTCATAGAGCTTAACCGACAGATCCGTCAGCGACTGGTCGCCATAGTAGGCGGCAGCGGTAACTACACCTGCGTGCCGTTGCAAGGCAGCGGGACCTTCGCAGTCGAGGCCATGCTCATCACGCTAGTCCCCAGGGATGGCAAGGTACTGCTGCTGATCAATGGCGCCTACGGTGAGCGGATGGCCCGGATCTGCGCATACCACCAGCGCGCCTTCGAGGTACAGACTTGGCCCGAGGACCAGCCGGTTGACCCCGCCCAGGTCGAGGCAAAGTTGAGCGCGCAACTCGACATCAGCCATATTGCCATCGTTCACTGTGAGACCACCTCCGGCATACTGAATCCGGTGAGCACCGTCGCCGACGTGGTGCAACGTGCCGGGCGCCGTCTGTTGATAGATGCCATGAGCGCCTTTGGAGCCCTGCCCCTCGACGTCGCAACAACCCCGTTCGACGCCGTGGTTGCCTCCAGCAACAAGTGCCTGGAGGGCTCGCCGGGTATGGGTTTCTGCATTGTCCGCGAGAGCGCTCTCGCCAATGCCGGCGGCAACTCGGACAGCCTGGTGCTGGACCTGGTGGACCAGTGGCAGGCCATGGAATCCAACAACCAATGGCGCTTCACCCCGCCAACCCATTGCATCCTGGCCCTGGGCCAGGCGTTGGACGAATTCGATTTTGAAGGTGGCGTGACAGGCCGCGGCGGCCGTTACCGGGCCAACTGCCAGGCGCTGGTGGCCGGCATGCGCGAACTGGGCTTCAAAACTTTGCTGCCGGATGCGCTGCAGGCACCGATAATCGTCACTTTTCACATGCCCGCTGACCCGAACTTTGATTTCGCACTTTTCTACGATCAGTTGCGCGCCCGCGGCTTTGTCATCTACCCTGGCAAATTGACGGTAGCCGACTCTTTTCGCATCGGCTGCATTGGCCGCATTGGGCGAACCGAGATTGATAGCGCGCTTGCCGCCGTGCGCCAGACGCTTGAGCAGATGGGTGTAGGCGAATGCGGCCCCGGCAGGTGATTCCTGTTCAGCATACTTTCGGACCAGGCCAGTACAAACCAGATAGCCATTGCATTGCTGCAACCCCGACACTATCGGCCGCAGCCGGTGCTTGCCACAAACAGACCCAGCAAGGAGATAACGATGAGTATCAGATCCGATTATGTGTACCGCCGCGAGTATCGGGGCAAAGTAAAAGGTATGGTGCTTGACTGGAGCGGCACTACGGCGGATGCCTACGTCATCGCGCCGGCAGTCGTTTTCGTTCAGGTCTTCAAGAACCAGGGCGTAGAAATCAGCATGCCTGAAGCCCGCGGCCCAATGGGCTTGCGCAAAGATCTGCACATCAAGGCCCTGACCGAGGAGCCAGAGATCCGCGACCGCTGGCAAGGCGTGCACGGCAGTTACCCGGACCAGGCCGACGTCGATCGAATGTTTGCCGACTTCGTGCCCTTGCAACTCGACTGCCTGCGCGACTACACCACTTTGTTACCGCATGTTGCCGAAGTTACCCAGAGCCTGCAAAAACAGGGTATCAAGATCGGCAGCTCGACCGGTTTCGTACGCAGCATGGTCGACATTCTCGAGGCCGACGCTAAGACACAAGGCTATGTGCCCGATGCCTCGGTCGCCGGTGACGAGGTGATCAACGGTGCCAGGCCGAAACCCTTTATGGTCTACCGCAACCTCGACCTGATGAACGTGCACCCGATCCAGTCGGTAGTCAAGGTCGACGACACGGTCTCGGGTATTGGTGAGGCGCTGGAGGCAGGCTGCTGGGGCGTGGGCATTGCCCGTTACAGCAATTACATGGATGTCGACACACTGGCACAAGGTGAGAGCCTGTCAGAGGCGGAGATCGGCCGGCGTCTTACCTACACCCGGGAGAAGTTACGCCAGGCCGGTGCGCACTACGTTATCGACACCTTCGACCAGCTACCCGACGTGATCAAGGACGTCAATGTGCGATTGGGCTGCGGCGAACGCCCCTGAACCGCTCTATCGTGCACCCCGACCCTCCCGGATCAACCGGCCAGGGGCTGCCCCTTAACGCAGATTTTTTCCTCCTGCACGGTCTTGTTTAGCAGACTGACGCAGGCATACAGGGCGCGCAAGGCCGGCACTTCCACATCCGTGATCTGCGCCAGTTCGATCACCGCACCCAGCATCCCATCGATTTCCAGAGGCTTGCCAACCTCCACATCCTGCAGCATAGAGGTCTTGTGCTTACCCACCCCCTCGGCCCCGGCTATGCGCCGGTCAATCGTGACCCGGAAACTCGAGCCCAGCCGGTGAGCTATGTTCTGGGCCTCGGTCATCATGGTGACCGCCAGTTCTCTGGTCAACGGAAACTGGCAGATATCCACCAGGGTGGAGTGCGACAGCACGCTGATCGGATTGAAGGTGAGGTTACCCCACAACTTGAGCCAGATCTCCGAGCGGATATCATCGAGGACGCGGGATTTGAAACCGGCCGCGGAAAAAATCGTCGAGATATTCTCGAGCCGGTCGCTGACGCGGCCGTCGATTTCGCCCACTGGGAAGCGGTTGCCTTCCACATGCCGGATGACCCCGGGCTCCGCGATACTGGCTGCCGGGTAGGCAATACAACCGATCAGCCGATCCGGGTCGATGCGGTTGAACAGCACACCGCCGGGGTCAACGGTTTCGACAACCCGATTTGAAAAATCTCCTGGCAATTTCTGAAAATACCACCAGGGGATGCCGTTTTGCAGCGTCACCAGCGTTGTATCGGGACCAAACAGACTGGCAAGATCCTCGACCACCGCTGTGATCTGGTGGGCCTTGAGCGCTAGCAGAACCATGTCCTGGGGTCCACAGTCCGGGATTCGATCGGTGGCCAGCAGGTTAGTGGCGGCCAACTCCCCTTCTTTCTCTACCAGCCTCAAGCCATTGGCCTTAATCGCTGCAAGGTGTGGGCCACGCGCAATTACCGACACCTCGTTGCCAGCATTTGCCAGCCGCACGGCCATGTAGCCACCGATAGCGCCCGCTCCTACAACACATATTTTCATAGCTGATCCCTTGCTTGATATTACTTACTCACCGATGGCTATCAGGTGTTGACGTCTTCCGAACCGACCGCGCCTGCTTCGCGCAGTCCGGATATCTCCCCGGTACTGTAGCCCAGCACCTGTTGCAGGATCTCCGTCGTATGCTCGCCCAGCAGCGGAGACCGCTTTACCTCGGACGGTGAGTTGGAGAGTTTGACCGGGTTGCCCACTGTCAGATACTTGCCTCGCGTAGGGTGGTCCACTTCGACGATAGTGCCGGTGTCGCGCAAAGATGCCTCCTCGCTCAACTCCTGCATCGAGAGAATCGGGCCAACCGGAATATCGAGCGGATTGCAGATATCCATTACTTCATACTTGGTTTTGCTCATGGTCCACTGTTCTATCGCATCGAACACTTCGTTAAGCCGGGGCAAACGCGCCGGGGGGGTAGAGAAATCCGGGTCCTCTTTCCACTCAGGCCGGCCGATAACATCACAGATGTTTTTCCACACAGCAGCCTGCGTGATGAAGTAAGTATAGGCATTGGGATCGGTTTGCCAGCCCTTGCACTTCAATATACGCCCAGGCTGGCCGCCGCCCGAGTCGTTGCCGGCCCGGGGGGTGGCATCACCAAATTCGATACCCTCGCCAAACTGGGAATATTCTGTGAGCGGGCCATGCTGCAAACGCTGCTGGTCGCGCAGTTTGACCCGGCACAGATTGAGTACCCCATCCTGCATGGCCGCGTGCACCCGTTGGCCTTTGCCTGATTTTTCTCGATGATAGAGCGCTGTCACAATGCCTAAGGCCAAATTCAAGCCGGTACCTGAGTCACCAATCTGCGCACCGGTGACCAGTGGCAGGTTGTCCAAGAACCCTGTAGTGGAGCTGGCACCGCCGGCACACTGGGCCACGTTCTCATACACCTTGCACTGTGCATACGGACCGGGGCCAAAACCCTTGACCGACGCATAAATCATCCGCGGGTTGATCTCCTGGATACGCTCCCAGGAAAACCCCATCCGGTCCAGTGCCCCGGGCGCAAAATTTTCCACCATCACATCACATTCCTCGATCAGGCGGGTGAAGATTTCCTTGCCCTTCTCATCCTTGGTGTTGAGTGTGATGCTGCGCTTGTTGTGATTGAGCATGGTGAAGTAGAGACTGTCGACGTCCGGGATATCGCGTAGTTGGCCGCGGGTTGCGTCGCCAACACCCGGGCGCTCGACCTTGATCACGTCGGCACCAAACCACGCCAGCAACTGAGTACAAGTAGGCCCGGACTGCACGTGGGTCATGTCCAGAACGCGAACACCTTCAAGAGCTTTCATCAAACTATCTCCGTTTTGTTTTTCCTAATATCGAATCCGCACCGATTTTGTTTGTCGCTGCACAGGTTCTGCTGTTTGTTAAGCTACTCCAAATAATCCACATTCTGTTCAACATGCTCTGCCAATCGTAGCGCGTGGTCCCGGACCAGCATCTCAGCCTGCTCGGTCTCGCGTTTTTCGATGGCCTCTATGATCCTGGCGTGATCGATCACCGACCGGCTGATCCGATCCCCATCCTTGATAGTGCGCACTCGTATCGCCCGCATGTGCACGAACAGGCTGTCGGCCATATCGGCCAGCAGGTTGCTCTTCGCCAACGCGACGATGGCTTGATGAAAATGGATGTTAGTTTCCGAATACTCATCAATTTGGGTAGCGTCGCCTGGATCTGCATAACGTTTAACCACGGCCCGCAAGCCGGCTATCTCCTCGTCACTTGCCCGCAGGGTCGCGAGCCGGGCCGCCATACTTTCGATGGCAGCCCACGCATATATGATCTCAAGAATTTCGACCTTGGTCTTGCGCACCACAAAAGCGCCTCTGCGAGGTATGGTGCTGACCAGCCCGGCCTGCTCCAGCCGCGATATCGCCTCGCGCACCGGGGTCCGACTTACGCCCAGATCCTCGGCGAGTTTTCTCTCATCCAGCCTGGATGGACCCTCACCCGAGTAGATGTCCATCGTCGCGACCGCTTCTTTCAGTCGGCGGTAGACCTTTTCTTTCAGTGCCCGTTCGCTGACGATTGGTTTCACATTCAGTGACATCGGCTGCTGCTCCAGGGGCTTGACCTATTGGGGACAGCGCCTGTTGCAGCGCGCTTAATTTTGGCTCACCGGTATTATGGTCAACTCTGGTATACAATATACCAGAAAAATAGCAACCCGCAAGCATTTCCAACCGATTTCCGGGCACACTTGGGGCCCGGACCCTCCCGCCTACCCGGAGCTGCACTGTGTCGTACCGACCAGGGCTCTCGCTGCCCGCCTGGCCTTCCCAGCACGCGCAGCGGCAAACCAACACAGAGACTCGCTGATGAAAGCCTACAAAAACCCAGATTTTCTCGACAGCCCCGATGCTCGCCTGCTCCGGATCGTTTCCGAGTACGTCGAGCCTGCCAGCCGTTTCGCCCACCACGACATTGAGGACACCATCGTTTTCATGGGCTCAGCCCGCATCGCTGGCGGTGAAGGTGCACTCGATACCGGCCAGTCACTCGACAACGGTGATCCGGAGGTCACGCATCAGCGTAAGATGGCCGCGTACTACGATGCCTGTCGGGATTTGGCTTTTCGCCTGACCCAGTGGTCAAAAGATCTACCCCAGGATCACCGCCGTTTCGTAATCTGTTCCGGAGGTGGCCCCGGCATTATGGAAGCAGCTAACCGCGGCGCCTCCGATGCCGCCGGCATCAATGTTGGCCTGGGTATCTCGTTGCCCAACGAACAGGAGAATAACCCCTATATCACCCGGGAACTGTCGCTGGAGTTCCACTACTTCTTTATGCGCAAGTTCTGGTTTGCCTACCTGGCCAAGGCCGTGATCCTGTTTCCCGGGGGTTTTGGCACGCTGGACGAACTGTTTGAAATACTCACGCTGGTACAAACTGGCAAGGTTCGAAAACACCTGCCGCTGGTGTTGTTTGGCAGTGATTACTGGAACCGCGTGATCAATTTTGAGGCACTGATCGACTACGGCACCATCTCCAGAAAAGATCTCGACCTCTTCCTGCTGACCGACTCGGTCGACGAAGCGTTCACTTACCTGACCGTGCAACTGTCACGCTACGGGGTCAAGGAACCCGGCGCCACACTGTGAGGGGTGATTTCCGGCCCACAGACAATACTATTCAGGCCCAGAGTTATTAGGACTACGCCCCCGGGGGGGAGAGGCCGGCCACCGGTCGCCCTACAGGTCACTGGCATGAGTAGTTGCGACGCGATTCTCGGTAATGGGAGCGATGGGACAGGTTGGTTATAGTCCCCACATGCACTCACGCTTTGACCCTGACAGCCTGTGGGTCTGACCCAACAAAAGACTGGTTGCATGACGCTTCACCCTGAAAATCAGACGCGTAAGGGCGGCCGCTCTGCCCGCCGGGCAGCCCGGGTGAACGCACCTATCATTCATCGGCCGCCCCTGGTGCCGAACGTACCAGTCTACGAAGTTGCCAACGCTGAAGGCATCGAACAGATTCATGATCTTGCTATGCGTATTGTGGAAAACATCGGCGTTGATTTCCGTGATGCCGAATCACTCGGGATCTGGAAGCAAACAGATGCCCAGATTCAAGACCAACGGGTCCGGGTCAGTCGCGATACGCTGATGGCGCTGGTCGACCGGGCGCCCTCGGAGTACGTGCACCACGCACGCAACCCAGAGCGCACGGTGACCGTCGGTGGCCGTTCAATGGTGGTGTCGCCGACTTATGGTCCCGCTTATATCTATGATCTGGAGGGAAAACGCCGGCTGGCCCAACTAGAAGACCTGCACAATCTACAAAAACTCAACCACATGGCCGCCAGTGTCCATATCGCCGGTGGACCGATCGTCGAGCCGATGGATATCCCCGTGCCCCACCGGCACCTGTATATGACCTACAGCGGGTTTAAGTACTCGGACAAACCGATCATCGGCAACGTTACTGCCCGCGAACGCGCCGAGGATACGATCGACCTGTGCAAGATCGTTTTTGGCGAGGACTTTGCCACCAATAACTGCTGTACGACATCGCTGATTAACGCCAATTCGCCGCTGGTGTGGGATGCCACTATGCTCGACGCACTCAAGGTTTATGCCGCGAATAACCATGCTGTCATGTGCTCGCCTTTTTCGATGGCCGGGGCGTCAACACCGGCCAGCAATGTCGGCACCATGGCTGTGGTTACCGCTGAAGCCTTGATGGCAATCGCTTTCGCGCAACTGGTGCGACCCGGCTCCCCGGTACTTTTTGGCGTACCGGCCATGACGGTTGCGCTCAACTCCGGTGCGCCGGTACACGGCAGCCCGGATTCAGCCATCGTCCAGTTTCTGGCCGGGCAGATGGCGCGGCGTTACGGCATACCCCACCGGGCGATCGCTAATTGTGCGTCGTCCAAGTCAGCCGACATGCAGGCTGCTTATGACTCGATGTGGGGCCTATTTCCCGCTTTTCTCGCCGGTGCACAGTGGATCAGCATGGCCGGCGGGATGATGGAAGGCACTCTTGGGGTGGGCTATGCGAAAACCGTTATCGACTTCGAGCAACTCGATGCGTTTTACCATTTCTGTCAGGGCTGTCGATTTGATGATCTCGATGAAATTTTCGAAACCGTGAAGGAAGTCGGGCCTGGTGGGCACTTCCTGGGCGCAGCACACACCCGCAAAGCGGATCTGTTTATTTTCCCGTCCCAGAATAACGTGACCTACGAACAGTGGGATGCCGAAGGCCGCAAAGACAGCGAGCAGACCGGGCTGGACAAGGCAAAGCAATGGCTTGAGCGCTATCAAACTCCCGCAATCGATCCGGTGCTCGATGCAGCACTGCTCGGGTTTATTGCCGAACGCGAGTCTGCAATCATACAAGAGATCCGGTGACTGTCAGCCGATTACCGAAGTCCAAGCCACTGACTGTAAGAACATCCGCCACCACTCTCAAGATTAGTTTTCCAGACGCTTTATGGTGAGTCAGCCCGCTAACATTACCTGCGGGCGGTTGCCGCGGCTTGCGAGAGCGGAACTGGTAGCGCCTTTTGTCGAAGCTCGGAATGATTTGGCGGAGAGGGAGGGATTCGAACCCTCGATACGCTATTAACGTATACACACTTTCCAGGCGTGCGCCTTCAGCCGCTCGGCCACCTCTCCGGGGCAGGCAAGGTTAAACGAGTTATGGGCAACGCGCAAACGGGCAGCTTGCTCCGGCGCTAGAATAGTTTCAGCAAACCCTTAGCCAGCGCGCCAGTCTGCGGATATGATTATCTTCAACCCCTAGGATACGAACAGGTAGTGATGCTAAAGCTATCGGAGAAGATGAACTGGCTCGGGACGGAGACCGCCTTCGAGGTTTTGGCCCGTGCCGAGGCGCTGTCCCGTGAAGGCCGCGACATCATCAACCTCGGTATCGGACAGCCGGATTTCAAGACGCCACCGCATGTTGTGGAGGCAGCAATCAGAGCGTTGCGGGACGGCCATCATGGCTACACGCCTTCGCCAGGCGTGCTGCCTCTGCGCGAGGCGGTCGCCCGCGACCTCTTTCGGTGGCGTGGGGTCGAAGTCAGTCCAGAACGGATATTGGTGGTGCCGGGCGGCAAGGTGACGATGTTCTTTGCCATACTGATGTTCGGTGAACCGGGTGTCGAGATCATGTACCCCAATCCGGGCTTTCCTATCTATCAATCAGTCATTGAATTTTCCGGTGCAACTGCTGTGCCAGTGCCGCTGCTGGAGGAATGCGATTTCTCGTTTGACGCCGATGATGTGCTCGGGCAGATCACCGCCAACACTCGCCTGCTAATTCTCAATTCACCAGCCAATCCTACTGGCGGTGCCGTACCAAAGCATCAAATTGACAGGCTCGTCGCAGGCCTTGCCGAACATCCTCAGGTGGCGGTGCTGAGCGATGAAATCTACTCGCGGATCACCTACGAAGGCCACGAGCATGTCTCGTTGCTGGCCTACCCCGAACTTGCCGACCGACTCATCCTGCTTGATGGTTGGAGCAAGACCTACGCCATGACTGGCTGGCGGATGGGCTACGCAGTCTGGCCCGAAGCACTGGTCGAAGGCGCCACCCGGCTGGCAGTGAACTGCCACTCCTGCGTCAACGCAGCGGCCCAGTACGCCGGCATCTCGGCTCTTGAGGGCCCCCAGGAACCCGTCACTACAATGGTCGATGCGTTTGACGAAAGGCGGCGAGCTATCGTCAATGGCCTTAACGCACTTCCCGGGTTCCGTTGCCGGATGCCCGGTGGCGCGTTCTATGCGTTCCCGAACATCGCTGGCACGGGCCTGGACGCCCGGACGCTGCAGAGCCGGTTACTGGAAGAGGCTGGTGTGGCGACGGTTGCGGGCACCAGTTTCGGCAGGCTGGGAGAAGGGTTTATCCGTTTCTCCTATGCCAACAATATAGAAAACATCCAGGCCGCGCTGGAGCGGATCGGCACGTTGCTCGAGTGAGGCTCGATCGGGCACTGAGCGCAATTCTCAATCACAAATTGACTGATATGGCCCGGCAACTGCAATCCCAGCAAAGTTAGGCCCGACCAACTCGCGCAGACTCTCCATCGCCCCTGGCGGCAAACCATATTGCACTCCGCCCTGGCCTAGTGAGAGGGTGTCGGGAAGGGTCTGCGTAAGGTCAGCTATGGCTCAGAGCCGCCCCCCAGCTCCCAAGTGACTGCGACCTTGGCAAGCGCCAACATGAAGTCGAGCCGACCTGTGATTAACCTGTTAATAACCTGTTAATAACCGGCAAAGGCGGGTATCATATGGGTCCAAGCGGCAACTAGACTGAAGCGGCCGCTCCTCGGCCCGGGAATGAGAGCCGGACCTAACCGGGAAGCGGGTGGTGACCAACAAACTGCTGACAAAAAGCACGCTTGGAGGCGACACTGGGCGCACGACTCGACAAGTACAGCGTCAAAGTAGTGAACTGGATGCCACGACAGTATCCAGCAGAGGTGATTCCTTCCTACAACCTATTAGTGGCCAGTTGACGTGACTGTTGACCAGCGTTTGCACCATCGCCCGGGTGACTCAACCCAGGCGGAAGGCTCCGAAAAACTTTCCCCTGCACCACTTGCCACTGGTACCCGGCTGGGCGATTACCAGATCACCCGGGTGCTCGCTCAAACTGATAACGGCTTTACCTATGCAGCCAACGACGGTGCTGCCCTGGTGCAGGAGTTCTTTCCTCATCAGTTCGCATTGCGCGACTATGACGGAATCTCCTTACTGCTGTGTGCGGAAACTTTCAACACCGACTACGAACAGGGCCTAAGCGAATTCCTGTTACTTGCCAGAGTGCTAAGCCAGATTGACCATCCTGGCCGCGTCGTACACTACCAGGAACAAAACGATACTGCTTGGTACGCGGTGGAACTAAAGCCCCGTGCATCACTTGCCGACTTGCTCAAGACCCGCCAGCGGCTGCCCGAAGCATCACTGAAAACGATGCTCTATTCTGCCCTAACCTATCTCGATGCGGCACACGATGCTGGCGCACTTCACCTCGAATTAACGCCAAAACGCATACTGCTCTCTGATGAGGACAAGTTGGTTATCTGCGGATTCAATACCGACAAGTTGCACTACCCGCAAGCAGACGAATCCGAAGCAGCCGACTATCGCGCACCCGAGTTAACCAGCTTCCGCGGGCAACTTGGCCGCTGGACTGACTTTTATGCTCTTGGTGCGATCTGCTACCAGGGCATAGCTCGATCTACACCACCAAGTGCGGACACCCGGCTGCAGGCGTCTGACCAGGGTATCGACGATCCGCTCATCCCGGCGATTGAAGCAGGAAAAGGCTATTTTTCCAGAGATTTTCTTCAGATCATCGACCGGTTGCTGGTGTTGAACCCCGCCGACCGCCCTCAGAGTGCCGCCCAGATCGTCGAGTGGCTGGACCCCGCCACCGCCAGCCCTGGGGTGACTGATTCCAACACCACCGACAACAGTGCTGCGACAACCGACACAAAAAGCGCAGGTCAAAAAATGCCAGCGGCCCGACCCGGGACCACACCAGCAGCGAAAACAAATGGCGCCACCAACGCCACTGATCTGCCGCTCGTCAAAGCAACATCTAAAACCTTGCGCAGCGCCACTACCATCGCACTGGCTGCCCTGACTCGAAATTCTAAACCTGCTGCGCCCGCGCCAGGCTCGACGACACAGCACCCACCGGCAAGCACCGACCCGGCGACTGCCGCCAAGCAACGACGAGAGCCTGTCTTTGCGCACGCTGATGAGGCGCGTGAACAAACACAACTTTCGCTTGACAATAGCCAAGCCAATCCTGCCGTCCCACTCGAAATCGCTGATGATCTTGAGAGTGCGGCCAAGGCTCTTGCCACGCCATCTGACGATGAACTTGTAATTCGCCCGGTTGTAGGCGGCAAGACTCAGCGGTCAAGCAGCACCGGCGGGTCACCCGAGATTACTGCCCGCATCAAGCATCCACCTGGGTTGGTCAGTCCCCGCCTGATCATTGGCATCGTGATCGTTATCGCGGCACTGCTTGCTGTTTATTTGCTGCTGCGCCCAGTCAACGAAGAGGCAGCACCGGCCCAACGCAGCGCTATCGAGATTATCGGTTCCACGGTGACTCCGGCGACGTCCGTGATCGGATCACAGCCCCCCGCCTCGAGCGACGGGCTAACTGGCGACACCCCAGTCTCCCTGACCCAGGCTGATGACCCAGCGCAGATTAGCGACTACCGCAAACAGCAAGAAATCACCACTCTCATCGAGCCCCATCTCACCAGTGCCCAGGCCCACCTTGCCGCCGGCCGACTCTTCACGCCGGAGCACAGTAGCGCCTATCGAGAGTTCACCGCGGTCCTGGACCTTGATCCGGAGAACCAAGCGGCGGCCGCCGGTATCGAGACTATCGCCACCCAGACCCTAGCTCGGGTGGAATCACTTACCCAGCAGGGCGCATTTGCCAAGGCACGCGAGCGCTTGGCCGCAGCCAGCGTCATTACCCAGGCCGCTGACCGGCTTGCAAGGGCCGGACTACAGATCGACCTGGCCGAACAACGGCTGCAGGAAGAAACCGCACGACAACTTGCCGCCCGCCAGGCCCAACAGGAGGAACAGGCGCGGCAGGACCGTGAACGACGCCAACAGTTGGAGCAATTACTGGCGAGCGCGCTGAAAGCGTTTGAGGACGGGCGGCTGATCGAGCCGCAAAATGATAACGCCCTGGCTCTATACCGGGCCGCACTTGACCTCGACCCAAACAATCAACGAGCCGGCAACGGGATCGGCAATATCACCGTGCACTTTCTGCGCAGCGCCCGCAGTGAACTTGCCGATGGGCAGTTGAATCTTGCCGATCAGAGCCTGCGCTCTGCCAGCGCGATCGAGCCTGACAACTCTGCCGTGGTGCAGCTACGGCAACAACTTGATCGCCGAATCTACCTGACCCGGGAAAAAGAGCGTCTGCAGGCCGAGGCCGACGCCAGGATCGCGCAAGCCCAAGCCATGGCAGCCGAGCAGGACCAGATGAACCTGGCTAGCGGCATCACTGCGTACTACGACGGCAATTACCCCGAGGCCTACCGTTTTCTCTATCCACTGGCGCAGCGAAAAGAACCACGGGCCCAAGTCCGGGTCGCCCGCATGCTGCACGAGGCGCGCGGCGTGGAGCGCGACAGCATCCAGGCTGTCGCGCTATTCAGTGCGGCGCTCAACCCGGTGCAACTCGCTGCTAGTCAGGGTAACGCATGGGCCCAGTCAGATCTCGGTGATTATTTTGTCGATGGACTGGTCATCGATACCGACTACCAAAGTGCCGCATTCTGGTACCACAAAGCGGCCGAACAGGGCTATGCGCCAGCCCAGACCAACCTCGGCTGGCTTTACATGGCCGGTCATGGAGTGCCTCCCGACCGCAAGGTGGCAGTGCAGTGGTTCCGCAAAGCCGCGAATCAGGGCAACATGACTGCGCTGAACAACCTGCGCGAGCTGGGCGAAGACCAACCCAAGAACGGCAGTTAACGGCCCCGCAGCTGCGGGCCTACACCCTTGTGCTCGTGAACCGGCCAGCAGCCCGGCGTAACAACTATGCCGGTGCAGTGGCATTCGCCAGTATCGGCCACACCAGCATCCACATGTTCACAGCCTTCTACTTCGTCATTGTTCTCGGCATAGAAACAGACTGGCAGTTACCCTACCCCGACCTGATCGAGTTGTGGACGCTGGGTGCCCTGCTGGTGGGGCTGGCTGCACTGCCGGCCGGCTGGCTGGCAGATCGCTGGAGTGCTACTGGCATGCTGGTGGTGTTCTTTGTCGGACTCGGGATCAGCTCAGTCATGGCCGCACTGGCCCGAAGCAGTGGCGAATTGATGATGGCTTTATCGTGCCTGGGCCTGTTTGCTGCCATCTACCACCCGGTAGGCATTCCCTGGCTGGTCCGCAATACTCCGCCCACTTCACGCGGTAAGGCACTGGGCTTTAACGGTGCCTTTGGTGGACTGGGTGCGGCCCTGGCCGCAGTAACCGCCGGCTTGTTAGTAGAGCATTACGACTGGCGCACCGCCTTCATGGTGCCCGGTGTTATTGCCATTGGCATCGGCCTTGTGCTTACCGGCTGTGTATTCAAGGGCTGGATTGGCGACCAACCAGAAAAAATGCCCACTGACGATACCGCTACCAGCGGAAACCCCCTGCAGTTGTTCGCCCTGTTGTTGGCCGCGATGGTTATCGGCGGGTTGATCTACCATACCACCCAAATCGGACTACCCCGACTTTTTCTCGAGCGCGCCAGTGGTCTTTTTTCTAGCGGGATCGCCGGAATCGGTATCGCGGTTGGCATCGTCTACACCCTAGCCGGGATAACGCAAATGGCCGGCGGCCACCTTGCCGATAAGTTGCCATTGAAAAGCATCTACCTGGGTGGCTACCTGCTACAAGTGCCACTGCTGATACTGGCGGCCGTTGCCGGGGGCATACCGCTACTCCTGGTGGCCGTACTGATGGTGGCAATCAACACCGGGATACTTCCGGCAGAGAACCTGTTGCTCGCTGTCAACACTCCGACCCGACACCACGGCATGGCCTTCGGCCTTAAATTTGTGCTGACTTTCGGTTTGGGTCCGATCGCAGTGCAGTTCATCGCGTGGGCGACAGACGGCAGTGGCGGCTTAGCGATGGTATTCGGGGCCCTTGCCGCTTGTGGACTACTCGGGGTTGGACTGGTTTACTGGCTGCCCGCCGACAGCGCCACGGGCCGCGCTGCCTCCCCCTCTAATACCTGAGGCACTGGGGATCGGTCCATTTGCTGCGTCCGTGTGTCGCACGTCTGCTCTACGGGCATTTCCAATCGGGGCACGGGAATGGCGGAGAGGGAGGGATTCGAACCCTCGGAACCTTACGGTTCAACGGTTTTCGAGACCGCCCGATTCAACCACTCTCGCACCTCTCCATGTATTTGGTTTTATTAGGTTTTTAGTATTTTTCGGTTGTATGGATTTTCCATTGTTTACTAATATGTTTACTAACACAGTGTCTATAAGTAGTTGATTTTAGGTCTTTTTCTATTTTGGGGGGCTTCACTGGGTCGTCTGTATCGTATTTTATCTGTCAAGACACACGATGACACTATCCCCTTCCGGGAACCGTCCAAGATCACCCTAAACGTCTTTCTAAACGGGGTCTGAAACGACCCTAATCGTCATTATATCTGGGGAGTAAAGACCCCCGTAAAGAAAAAAACTCTTTACGATGTTTTATCGTAATGAAGGTGTAAGAGAAGTAGTAAAGAAAACGAAACAAGAAATGGGTCAATACAGAAAAGACCGAGCAACTATCCGGTCGGCATCACGACTGAGATAAATGGTACTACCAAGACCCAAAGAATCCACTACCAAGTAGCGAATACGAATATTTACCAAATCAACACGGCACTAGGTGACGATGAATGAGACAAGAATTACATAGATCACTACTCGAACTAAAGCTACAACAACACCGATTTAGACAATCATTCTAAGACTGAATCTTATGATTTGTCGTTTGTGATAGGTTCCTTTTATCCAAGAAAATAAGTCACCAATCCGAAACCTACTGCCGTATTTCTTTCTCAAGGTTGAATAGGCAACTTTAGTAGTTTCAGGTTCATCAACCAGATCTGCTATGGCATAAGCCCAACCACCTTTTTGTTTTCCACTGAAAGTGCAAATACCAACTTTCACCTCGGGGAAGTTTCTTATTCTTTTAACCTTTCCTACATTCTTCAGCGAGAAAACATAGTAGTTATTTGTTTCCCCTTCCTGAGCAAACCACACAGGTGTATCTACAAAACTACCATTTCTTTTACGAGTAGATAGGTTGATGTATTTCTCTTGATTGGAAATCATTGGTTCGTTTTCCGTTTCTTCATCCAAACAAACCAAACTATTACACTGACTACAACCAGATAGGTGATCGCTGCCCAGTGGGACACTGTAGAGAAGTAAATCAAACCAAACAGAACAATGACTGGTATTGAGACCAAATGTTTGGGCAAACGAAAAAACTTATGCACTTATCGACCACCA
>Ga0208642_1000421_pt1 | contig 22857 bp, 24 predicted proteins | sample ETN02SmetaG_4_FD_185790 | JGI IMG/M metagenome (GOLD analysis project Ga0208642, IMG submission 185790) | Marine microbial and viral communities from oxygen minimum zone, Eastern Pacific Ocean - ETNP2014F10-02SV251 (SPAdes) (version 2) | ecosystem: Environmental > Aquatic > Marine > Oceanic ...
TTAAAGCTAGCAAAAAAGATATCTGAAGAGCAAAAAAAATATGAAAATAAGCCAAAAATATTCATTCAAATTAATATTGGTAATGAACCTCAAAAATCAGGACTTGATAAAAATCAAATAGAAGACTTTTATAATGAGTGTATAAATCTTGGTTTGGATATTGTTGGAACGATGTGTTTACCACCAATAAGCAATGAACCAGATATTTATTTTTCAGAAATGAAAAAAATTACTTATATTTTAAACCTTAATGATATGAGCATGGGCATGTCAGAAGACTATCTTAAGGCTGTAGAGTATTCTTCAACATATTTAAGAATTGGATCTAAAATTTTTGGCGCAAGAAGTTAATTTATTAATATTTTTGTATTTTTGTTAACTAATCTGGCAAGAATTAAAAAATCTTTTTTTGAAACAGCAATACATCCTGCAGTTGGTTTATAATTTTTTGTAAGATGAATAAAAATTGCACTACCTTTATTTTTTATGGTTTTTTTATAATTATACTTTACTAAAATAAAGTAATCGTACTTATGGTCATATCTATATAATTTTTCATGTTTAATTTTTTTATTTATTTTAATTTCTTTATTATAAAATTGACTTCTTACATCATTACACCAACCCATATTTTTTTTTATTTTTTTGCAAAGTAATTTGGTTTCTGGCAATTGCACTCTATCTGGTCTCCAATATAATTTTCCAATTTTAAACTTACCTGATGGTGTGTAAAAATCCCCTTCAAACTTATTCTTTCTAATACCCCTTTTTCCTACACTGCATTTAAACTTAAAATCTTCAACAATTAGAGTATCTTTATTTTTTATGTGAATTATCATAGTTTGTATATTTATGAATAAACAAAGCGTTTTAATATTTAAATTACCAGAACTATTTAAGATTTTAAATGAATTAAAAGATCATCTAGATTTTAATATTTATAACTTTACTGAAAAACAAGAACTTTTAAACTTAAATAAAAATAAATATGAAAATTATTTAGTCTTAACAGATATAAAAAATCAAATACAAGACGAAAAATTTCAATTAATTTTAAACAAATTACCAGATTCAGTTTACTCAATTATTGAAAAGATAAATGTAAGTTTATTAAAACAAAAATATTCTGAGCAATCAGATATCCTAATTGGAAAATATTCAGTAGACATTAATTCAAGATCAATTAGAAATAATACAGAAAGCTTAAAATTAACTCAAAGAGAAATTCAAATTATTATTTTTTTAAATAATTCAAAAGAACCTCAAAATATCGAAAATCTTCAAAGGAAAGTTTGGGGACATAATTCTAGTCTTGAGACGCATACTGTTGAAACACATATTTACAGATTAAGAAAAAAAATTAAGGAAATTTTTAATGATGATAATTTTTTACTAAGCAAAAAAGATGGATATACAATTAATTAAAAAAGAATTTGCACAATTCGCAAAATTTTATAAGGAAAAAAATTTAAAGCTAGCATTTTTATGTTTGGGTAAAATTCTTAAAGAAAATCCAAATCAAACTGAAGCAATTTTTTTTTCAGGAATAATTAATGTTCAAAATAAAAATTTTAAAGAAGCTAAAAATTATTTTTTAAAACTAATCAAAATTAAGCCAGATAGTTTAGAAAAAGGCATTGAGGGTTTTTTTAATTTAGGGATGACCAATTATAAATTAAATCTTTTGGATGAAGCAATTGGTAATTTTAATGAAGTTCTGAAATTGGATGATAGTAACAAGGGTGCATTAAATAATATTGCTAAAATTTATAAAGATTTAAATAATTTTGAAAAATCAAAAATATATTATGAAAAATGTCTAAATATTGATCCAGAATATAAAAATGCATGTTCAGGTTATGGTGGTTTATTGTTAAAATTGAATCAACATAATAAAGGTTTAAAATATCTTCGAAGTGGATCAGGTTTTGTACGTTTTAATGAAGATAAAGTAGAAATTATATAGAAAAATGAAAAGATTAATTGTCAAAGAAAATCAAACCAACTTTATTGGAGCCTGGAATATAGAAAACAACGAACTTTGTAAAAGTATTATTTCTTTTTTTCAAAATAATTCAAACCTTCATTTTCAAGGTGTGACTGCAGGTGGAAAAAATTTAAACTCTAAAAAGAGAACAGACATATCAATTAGACCTGATTTATTGAAAGAAGAAAAATTTTCACTTTTGAAAGAATATATAAATGAACTTCATAAATGTTATTTAGATTATTTAGAACAATGGCCATTTTTAAAAAGAATGGCATCTAAAATGGATATAGGGCCATTCAATATTGGGGAGTATCTTCCTGGGGGCCATTTTAGTAATGAGCATTCAGAAAGAACATCAATTGGTACACTTCATAGACTTTTTGCTTTTATTACTTATTTAAATGATGTCGAAGACGGTGGTGAAACGAAATTTTCACATTATAATATTTCAATTAAACCTGAAATTGGAAAAACAATAATTTGGCCCGCAGAATGGACACATGCTCATACTGGAGAAATTTTAAATTCTGGTAAAAAATATATTATAACTGGCTGGCTACATTTTCCGCATGATTAATTGTAAATGAAAAAAAAAAGAAATTTTATCGCAAAAGATTTATTTTCTAAAAAATTTAAACCAAGAATAGTTAAACCAAAAAAAGGAAAAGGAAGTTTTAAAAGGAGTAAGAAATAAATTTATAATCTAGCTCCAATTTGTTGGATAACTTTTGAAGACATTTCTGTGCCTTTTTCTAAACTTTCTTTTGTTGATAAATTATTTACATGTCCATGTAAAAAACCAGCAGCAAATAAATCTCCAGCACCAGTTAGATCAACAATTTTAAGATTTTTTTGAATTCCACATTCAACAATTTCATCTCCCTTAATTGCAGTAGCTCCATTTTCTCCTCTAGTAACTACTATCAATTTTCCTAGTTGTTTGGAAAAATTTAATACTTCATTAAAACTTTTAGCATCAATTAATGATGTAATTTCTTGTTCATTTGCAAAAGTTATATCTAATTTGTTTTTTACTAGGTCTAAAAAATGAGGCTTGTGTCTTTCAACACAGAACAGGTCTGATAAAGACATTGCAACTTTGTTTGCATTTTGAATTGCTTTATCAAAAGCTTTTTTTGGGTCACCTTCATCCCATAAATAACCTTCCAAGAAAGTTATATTGCTCTTTTTTACTGCACTAGCATCCACATCATTTTCGTTAATCTTTCCAGCTGTACCTAAAAAAGTACACATTGTTCTTTCCGAGTCTGGTGTAATTAAAATTAAACAAGTTCCAGTAGGCAATTCTTCTTTTTTTTTAGAATAAAAATATTCTACATTTTCTTTTTTTAATCCATCTTCGTATTTTTGACCAAGTTCATCATCATTTACTTTACCTATGAATCCCACTTTGTTACCTAGTCCAGATAAACCTACTATTGAATTTGCAACTGATCCTCCAGAAACTGTTTCTTCAATTTTTAAATTAGACAAAAGCTTTTTAAATTCAGGTTCATCCACAAGTTTCATGGTGCTTTTAGTTAAACCATTTTTAGCTATAAATTTGTCTTCTACTTTACAAATTACATCTACTATTGCATTTCCTATTCCTAAAATTTTCATATTAAGCTTTTTTTGTTTTTATTGGTGATTTTCTATTAGGATAACAAGCAGTACAAATTTTACAAGTTAAACCATAACATTCTTTAGCCTTACAATATTCTCTTCCATAATAAATTATTTGAAGGTGAAGTTTATTCCAAGATTTTTTAGGGAATAATCTTTTTAAATCTTTCTCGGTTTGAACAACGTTTTTTCCATTAGTTAAGCCCCATCTTTGAGCTAGTCTATGAATGTGTGTATCTACAGGAAAAGCAGAAACTCCAAATCCCTGAGACATCACTACGCTTGCAGTTTTATGACCCACACCCTGAAGTTTTTCAAGTTCTTCAAAAGTTTGTGGAACTTTTCCTCCATGTTTTTCTATTAGTTGTTTTGAAAGTAAATAAACACTTTTAGCCTTCATTCTAAAAAAACCTAAACTTTTTATTAACTTTTCAATTTTTTTTCTTCCTAATTTTACAAAATGTTCAGGTTTATTATATTTTGGGTATATATTTTTCGTTGCATTATTTACGTTAACATCTGTAGTTTGTGCTGATAAAGCAACAGATACTAAAAGAGTAAATTTATTTTTATGTTTTAAAGGAATTGGTGTTTTTGGGTAAATCTTATTTAATATTTTTAATACTATTTTAGATCTTTGAACTTCATTCATTTAAAATTCAAAACGTCTCTCATTGAATAAAGGCCAGGTTTTTTATCCATTAACCACTTAGCTGCTGTGAATGCTCCTTCTGAATAAAGAGCTCTATCAAATGCTTCGTGATTTAATGTAATTATTTCTTTACCACTTGAGAAAGTTACTTCATGTTCACCGACAACTTCTCCTTTTCTTAATGAATTAAAATTTATTTTTTTTCCATAAGGAAAAGATTTTTTATTTAAATATTTTTTTCCCATTAATTTATAAAAGTTTTTATTTTTTCCAACAGCTATACCTTTTCCAAGCATTAAAGCTGTGCCCGAAGGATGATCTTTTTTATGTTTATGATGGATTTCAAAAACTTTGCTTAAAAAATTATTTCCAAGAGATTTAGATGCAATTTCAGTTAAATACATTAATAAGTTTATTCCTAAACTCATATTGCCAGCTCTAAGTATTGGTATTTTTCTTGCATATTTTTTAATCAAGTTTTCTTCTTTTTTAGAAAATCCAGTTGTTCCAATAACTACTCTTTTTTTAAGTTTTGCTGCAATTTTTAAAACTTCAAATGTGCATTTAGGAACTGTGAAATCTATTATTAAATTAGCTTTTTTAAAGGCTTGCCCTGTATTTAAGCTAGGTTTAATTCCAGCAACTTTTTTATTAATAATTCTATTTTCTGTAAGAGCCACTATCTTAAAATTTTTATCGGATCTAGCAGATTTAACAATCTGTTGACCCATTCTTCCCATACACCCAGCGATAGCTAAATTAATTTTTTTCATTTCAAGATAAGGTATAAAACTATCATAACTGCTAAAACAATTATAGCCCAAATAGATAAATTTGTTAAAAACTGTTTTAATTTTGAATTAGATCTAAGAAATGTTGGGAGAACTAATATTAAAACAGCTATTAAAGATATTGCTGGGACGATTTCTTCCAATCCCATTTTTTAATTTTTCCAAAAACTCTTAGCTTTTTGAAAGAATTTTTTAATACTTGGATTTGATTTTTCATTTTCAATTTCTCTAAATTTTTCAAGCAATTCTTTTTGTTCACTATTTAATGAAACTGGAACTTCAGTATTAACCTGTACATAAAGATCACCAGTTCCACTTCCTCTCATATAAGGCATTCCTTTACCTTTCAATCTAAATTGTTTTCCACTTTGTGTTCCTGCAGGAATTTTAATTTTTGCTTTTCCACCATCAACTGTAGGTATTTCAATAGATGTTCCTAATGCTGCATCTGCAATAGATATTGGACATTCAAAAAATAAATTTTCATCTGATCTTTTAAATAAGTCATGCGAATAAACATTTACAAATAGATAAAGATCTCCATTTCCTGCTCCTCTGGAACCAGCTTCGCCTTTTCCCGCCAATCTAATTCTTGTACCATCATCGACACCTTTTGGAATTGTTACTGAAATTCTTTTTGATGCTTGTTGTTTTCCTTGTCCACCACAACTAGTACATGGATTTGTAATTTCCTCACCTGATCCTGAACATTGAGGGCAAGTTTGTTGAACGGTAAAAAACCCTTGACTTGATCTAACCTGACCATGACCACCACACATAGAGCATGAACCAACATTATGACCTGGTTTTGATCCTGATCCTTTGCATGTATCGCATTTTTCAGATGTTGAAAATTTAATGTCTTGTTTTTTTCCAGTATAAGCTTCTTCTAAAGTAATTGATAAATCATATCTTAAGTCAGAGCCTCTGTTGTTAGACCTTCTAGAGCGTCTTCCTTCACCAAAACCTTCTCCAAAAAAATCTTCAAATATGTCTGAAAAAGAACTAGAAAAATCAAAATTACCAAAACCACCTCTTCCACCACCACCATTTTCAAATGCTGCATGACCAAAGTTATCGTAACTTTGTTTACGCTCAGAGTTTGAGAGAACGTGGTAAGCCTCGGATGCTTCTTTAAATTTTTCTTCAGCTGCTTTATCACCTTTGTTTTTGTCTGGGTGATGCTTTACAGCTGATTTTCTATATGCTGATTTTATTTGATCTGGAGTTGCACTTTTATTTACACCTAAGACGTCGTAATAATCTCTTTTTGCCATAACTAATTAGACAAATAGTTGTTAGCTTAGGCGCTTTTTTCTTTATTATCGTCTTTTACTTCTTCAAAGTCTGCATCAACAACGTTATCGTCTTTTTTTCCTTCTTCTTTTACTTTTGCATCTTTTGGTGTGTCACCAGGTTTAGCACTTTGTTGAGATTTATAAATTGCTTCACCTAATTTCATCGAAGCTTGGACTAAATCTTGTATTTTTTTCTTAATGTCTTCAATATCAGTTCCTTTTAGCGCATTTCTCAAGTTGGCTGAGGCAGTTTCAATTGCTTTTTTATCAGCATCAGAAACTTTACTACCATGCTCTTTTAAATTTTTCTCTGTAGAGTGTAATAAAGTATCTGCTTGATTTCTTGCATCTACTGTTTCTCTTTTCTTTTTATCAGCCTCTTTATTTGATTCTGCTTCTTTAACCATTTTATTAATTTCTTCTTCACTTAAACCACCCGAAGCTTGAATTTGAATTTTTTGTTCTTTTCCAGTTCCCTTATCTTTTGCAGAAACATTTACAATTCCATTGGCATCTATATCAAAAGTAACTTCTATCTGAGGAACTCCTCTTGCAGCTGGAGCTATTCCAACCAATTCAAAATTTCCAAGTAATTTATTGTCTGATGCCATTTCTCTTTCACCTTGAAGCACTCTTATGGATACCGCAGGCTGGTTATCTTCTGCAGTTGAGAAAACTTGACTTTTTTTAGTTGGTATAGTTGTATTTTTATCTATAAGTTTTGTTGATACTCCACCAAGTGTTTCAATTCCTAACGACAATGGAGTAACGTCCAACAACAATACATCTTTAACATCTCCTTGAAGTACTCCTGCTTGAATCGCAGCTCCCATGGCTACTACTTCATCAGGGTTTACACTTTTATTTGGTTCTTTTCCAAAGAAGTTTTTGACTTCTTCAATTACTTTAGGCATTCTTGTCATTCCACCTACCAAAATTATTTCGTTAACTTCACTCGCAGATAATCCAGCATCTTTAAGTGCAGTTTTACAAGGTGGAATTGTTCTTGCAATTAAATCTTCAACCAAAGCTTCTACTTTTGCTCTAGTCATTTTTAAATTAATATGTTTTGGACCCGTTTTATCTGCAGTTACAAAAGGTAAATTAATCTCAGTCTGTGCTACAGAGGATAATTCAATTTTTGCTTTTTCAGCTGCTTCCTTCAATCTTTGTAATGCAAGTTTGTCCGATTTTAAATCAATTCCATTTTCTTTTTTAAATTCGCTTAATAAATAATCAACAATTGTGTTATCAAAATCTTCACCTCCTAAAAATGTATCACCATTAGTAGACTTAACTTCAAAAACTCCATCGCCAAGTTCTAAGATTGAAACGTCAAAAGTTCCTCCACCTAAATCATAAACTGCAATTTTTTTATTCTGTTTTTTTTTATCTAAACCATAAGCTAAAGAAGCTGCTGTTGGCTCATTAATTATTCTTAATACTTCTAATCCAGCAATTTTTCCTGCATCTTTAGTTGCTTGTCTTTGTGCATCATTAAAGTAAGCAGGAACTGTAATTACAGCTTTTGTAACTTCTTGTCCAAGATACTTCTCAGCAGTTTCCTTCATTTTTTGTAAAACAAATGCTGAAATTTGAGAGGGAGAATATTTTTTACTTCGAGCTTCAAGCCATGCATCACCACTATCTGAATTAATAATTTTAAATGGAGATGTTTCGATATCTTTTTTTACCGTTGGATCTTCAAAGTTTCTTCCAATTAATCTTTTAACTGCAAATATTGTGTTTTCTGGATTTGTAACTGCTTGCCTTTTTGCAGGTTGACCAACTAATTTTTCTTCTCCTTCAGTAAACGCAACAACAGAAGGGGTAGTTCTAGCACCCTCAGCATTTTCTAAAACTTTTGGTTGCGTACCTTCCATGATTGCGACACATGAATTAGTTGTTCCTAAATCTATTCCTATTACTTTGCTCATAATTTTCTTTCCTCTTTCATATATGTGTTATTTTTTAATCTACAAGTTATTTGAAAAACTAATTTTCATTAGATTTTGATTGATTTTCCTCACTTTTCTGATCTTGCTTTAAATTTTCATCTTTTTTATTTATTTTTTTTGAAACTGCTACTAGAGAAGGTCTAAGCAACCTATCTTTCATCATGAAGCCTTTTTGGATTTCCTGAACTATTGTTCCAGGTTCCTTATTATCATCTTCAACTTCCATCATTGCTTGGTGTAAATTAGGATCTAATTTTTGATCAATTGATTTTATTTCTTCTATGTTATTTTTTTTTAGTATTGAGATCATGTCTTTTTGAATTACATTTAAATGATTGACTGTTTTTTTCAGTGCTTCAGAATTTTTTAAATTTTCATCACTTTCTAATGCAAGCTTTGATCTTTCCAAATTATCAATTAAATTTAAAGTTTCTCTAGCGAGTGAAAAACCTCCATAATCAAATGCGTCATCTTTTTCTTTTTCAAATCTTCTTCTTTGGTTTTCAATTTCAGCATAAGCCCTAGCAAGTTTGTCTTCCAATTCTTTTATTTTGTCTTCTGGCTTTAGATCTTTATTTTTAGAAGTTTTTTTTGGATCTTTATTTTCCTTAATTTCTTCTTTACTATCAGAATGAGAGTTTTGGTTTTCTTCTTTTTCCATACCCCTCTATATGGTAAGAAAAATGATAATTTCCAGATGAAAAAAGAAAAAATATTAAATTTATTTGTTGGGTCTAATAATCAAGGGAAAATAAAGGAAATAAGAGATTTATTGCCTAAAAAAGTACAAATATTAACTCCTAAAAACTTTAATTTAAAGAGTCCAAATGAAAATGGCAAAACTTTTGAGAAAAATTCGTTTCTTAAAGCAAAATTTTACTCAAAAAAAACTAAAATGATTTGCCTTGCAGACGATTCAGGACTTGAAATTGATAGCTTAAATCGATTTCCAGGAATCTTTTCTGCAAGATGGGGAGGTAAGAAAAGTAATTTTAATTTGGCAATAAAAAGAGTTTATGAAGAATTGAAGAAAAATGATGCGAACTGGAATAAAACAAAACAAACTGCTAGATTTGTTTGTGCACTCACAATTTATTGGCCAAATAATAAATTTATAAATGTTTGTGGAAAGGTTGAAGGAACTATTTCGAGATTTAAAAAAGGCAATAACGGATTTGGTTATGATCCTATATTTGTACCTTTAAATAAAAAACTTACTTTTGGTCAAATGAATCCAAAGGAAAAATATAAAATTGATCATAGAACAAAAGCTTTTAAAAAGATTAAAAAATTTTTTTAAAATTATTATCTTCAGCAACATAAAAATTTAATATGTGGTTTATTTTGTTTTTATTAATTTCAAAAATTCCTATTTTTCCCTTAAATTTATTTTTTTTATAAAAAATTTTATTATTAATAATAAAATCATTTTTATAAATTAAAAAATATACTAACCCTACTAAGTCAAAGCTCAGAAAAGATATTTGATTAGGATATTCGTTATAGATGCTAAAATATTCTGAAACAAAATTATCATAATTTTCTTTATTTATTGATGGAAAATAAATTGGCTGTAGATTTTCTTCTTTAAGAATTGATTTATCAAACCATTGATTGAGAGTTATATAGCTGACTCTATTAGAGGATACATCGGTATATAAAAGTGAAGTAGTAACACTTTTTAAACTTTCATCAAAATCAGCTATAATCACAGAATCAAAATTAATTCCTCCTAATGTGTCTTTTTTTTCTAAATTAGAAATTTTTTTTTTTTTATTGGATTCGTTGGAATTTTTTAATCTTATTATTTCATTCTTCAAATTTTGTTTTCTTTGAGGATATCTTGTTAATTTTTCTATTTGAGATGTTAAAATGGTTGGATCTGAGTCATAAATAAATTTATCTTTTAATTTTATTTTTGTTTTTTTAACCGCATCTTCAATTTCATTTTTAAATTCTGAGTTTGGAACTAATAGAATACTTCTTTCTAATTTAGCAAATTCTTGAAATTTTTTTATCGCATTTATTTGAGAAATTGCATTTATACCACCACTAATAACATTCTTAGGATTATTTATATTTGTATTTGATAAAGATAAAAATGTTACTTTATTTAATTCATCTAAATAAATTAAATTTTTATTAAAAACTGGTCCAATGATTATTTTTATACCTTGTTCGTAGAGTTCTTTGGAAACTCTTAAAGTAGTTTCTGGATTAGATTTAGTATCTCTTGGAACAATTTCTATCCTCAAGTCATCTATTTTGTTAATTGCTAATCTTGCAGATTTTAGTATTGAATTACCAACTTCTTTATACTCTCCCGATAAAGGAACAACTAAGCCTATTTTAATTTTTTCATCAGCTAAACTATGAAAAATATTAAGTATTAAACCTATAAATGTAAAAATAATAAATTGAATAAATTTTTTCATTTTAATGTTAATATTATAATCAATTAAAATAATGAATCTACAGACCGACTCACAAAATGATAATTTAAAATATGGTTTATATATTGTTTCTACACCTATTGGAAATTTAGAAGACATTACCCTTAGAGCACTGGAAGTACTGAGAAAATCAGACTATATTTTGTGTGAAGATACGAGAGTTTCAAAGAAATTATTAGCAAAATATAAAATTAAATCAAAATTAATCTCCAATCATAAATTTAATGAGAAAAAAAATCTTCAAAAAATTATTGATATTTTAAAATCGAATAAAATTGTGTCTTTAATATCTGATGCTGGAACTCCTACTATTTCAGACCCAGGAAATATAGTTATTAAAGAGTGTATAAGTAAAAAAATAAATTTAATTCCCATTCCAGGGCCATCGGCACCTATTGTAGCTCTCTCGATAAGCGGTTTTTCAAATAAATATTATTTTTATGGTTTTTTTCCTGAAAATAATTCAGAAATAAATGAAAATTTTGAAATTTTATCTAAAATAAATGGTTCAATTGTATTTTTTATATCTGCAAAAAAATTTAATAGATCAATAAGTGTAATTAAAAAATATTTTTCAGACAGAAAAATTTTAATTTGTAAGGAAATAACTAAATATTTTGAAGAATATTTTAGATTTAATGTAAGTGAGTTAGATCAAAAAAATATAGGTTTAAAGGGAGAGATTACACTAGTACTTTCAGAAAAAAAACTTGTAAATAAAATTACGAATAATTTAACCGAATCTGATAAAACAAAAATAAGAAAGTTAATTAAAAAACTAAGTATCAAGGAAATTGTAGATTTAATTAAAGATGGAAAAAATATACAAAAAAAAGTAATTTATAATTATTGCTTAAAAATAAAAAATGAAAAGTGAAAAATAAATTAATTAATATAATTTTAATTCTATTTCTATTAAATGGTTGCGTAGGAGCATCATCCAAAGGAATATTTGGAACTGGTGTTAGTGTTGCTTTAGATCCAAGATCAGTAGGTACTCAAATTGATGATGGAATCATGGATAAAAATTTGGACGCAAAATTATTATTAATGAATAAAAATTATTTGCTAAGTATAAGCACACAAGTATTAGATGGCAGAATATTTATTACTGGAAAAGTGGAAGATACAGAGGAAAAATTAAAGATTACCAAATTAGCTTGGGAGATAGAAGGAGCAAGGTCAGTCAAAAATGATTTAAAAATTAAAGAAAAATTTAGTTTTAAACAATCTGCGAAGGATATTTTAATAACTTCACAATTAAGAACAGCATTAATTTTTAATAAAAAAATAAAATCTGCTAACTACAGTATAGATACATACAAAAAAAAAATTTATATTTATGGAATAGCAGAATCAAAAGAAGAACAATTATTAGTTATAGAAGAAGCAAAACAAATACTAGATGTCGAAGATGTAATCTCAAGTATTCTTTTGGTTGAAGATTTAAGAATTCAGAAAAATTAATTTTTTTTATTATAATCAATTACACCTGCCGAGTAAGCAGCGACTGAAGCAAGATTTATAATATCCGAAGTTGATGATCTTAAAGGAGCAATTTCTATTGCTTCTCCAAGGCCAATTAATAACGGTCCAATAACTTTTGCACCGCCTAAAGTTTTCATAATTTTATAAGAAATTGCAGCACTATGCTGTCCAGGCATAATTAGTATGTTAGCGTTTCCAACTATTTCAGAAAATGGATAAAGTTCTTTATATTCTTCATTTAGCGCTACATCAGGCTGCATATCTCCATCAAATTTAAAGTCTACCTTTTTTTGTTTTAGTATATCTACAGCATCTCTTATATGTTTTGTTCTACTAGTTATTGGTTGTCCAAACGTGGAATGAGATAAAAAAGCTACTTTAGGATCAAATCCAAAAAGCCTAACTACTCTTGCAGCAGATATAGCAATTTCTGCCATTTGAGCTGAAGTTGGATATTCATGAACTGTGGTATCTCCAATAAATACTGTCCTTCCTTTATTTACTATCATATTGAGACCAAACATAATTTCCCCAGGCCTTGAATCGACAACTTTTAAAACTTTATCTAAAGATTGGCCATATCTTCTTGTATTACCAGTAACCATAGCATCTGCATCACCACACGAAACCATACATGAGCCCCATACCACTCTATCATTCCTTATTAATCTATCACAATCTCTTTCTAGCAAGCCTTTTTCTCTATGTAATTTTCTAAAAATATATTTTGAGTACTTTTCTCTCCTATCTTTTAAAGTTGAGTTTACAATTTCAATATCGAAATTTTCTCCATATCCAATATCTTTAAGTCTTTCTTTTACTACTTTTTCTTTTGCAACTAAAATTGGAATACCTAAGCCACTTTTTTTAAATGATATAGCAGCTTTTAAAGTATTTTCATCTTCTCCATCAGTAAAAACAACTCTTTTTTGTGTTTTTTTAATTTGTGAATTTATTCCTTGCATAATTGTTACTGAAGGATCTAATCTTTGTTTTAATTGATCAGCGTATATATCAAAGTTTTCAATTTTTTTTCTTGCAACTCCACTTTTTATTGCTGCTTTTGCTACGGCAACTGGAATGACACTAATTAATCTTGGGTCAAATGTTGATGGGATAATATAATCTCTACCATAAGTTGGCCTTTCACCGCCCATTGCTGCAGCTACTTCATCCGGCACTCTTTCTCTTGCTAGCGATGCTATTGCATTAGCAGCTGCAACTTTCATTTCTTCATTAATTGTTTTAGCTCTTACGTCCAAAGCACCTCTAAATATATATGGAAAACCAATGAGATTATTAACTTGATTTGGATAGTCAGATCTGCCAGTAGCTATAATTGCATCATTTCTAACTTGTTCTATTTCTTCAGGCTTTATTTCAGGATCTGGGTTTGCGCAAGCGAATATAATTGGATTTTTTGCCATTTTCTTTACCATTTCTTTTTTTAATGCACCTGCCGAAGACAGCCCTAAAAATACATCAGCATTTTTAATCGCATCAACAAGAGTTCTATTCTTTGTTTCTATTGCATGTGCTGATTTCCATTGATTTAAATTATCTCTACCTATGTAAATAACTCCTTTTCTATCCAACATAGTTATATTTTTTTGAGGAATCCCTGTGTGTTTAAAAAGATTTGCACAAGCCATTGCAGAAGCTCCTGCTCCGTTAATAACTATCTTAATTTTTTTTATATCTTTTTTTGCTATATCTGCTGCATTTTTTAAAGCTGCGCATGTAATTATTGCAGTCCCATGTTGATCATCATGAAATACCGGAATATCTAATATCTCTTTTAATTTTTCTTCAATTATAAAACAATTTGGAGCAGCAATATCTTCTAAATTTATACCACCAAAACTTTTTGAAAAGTTTCTTATAGATGAAATAATTTCATCTGAATTATTTGAATCTATCTCAAGATCAATCGAGTCTATATCTGCAAATCTTTTGAACAATACAGCTTTTCCTTCCATAACTGGTTTTGATGCTAATGCTCCCAGGTTTCCTAGCCCCAAAATAGCCGATCCGTTACTTATAACTGCAACTAGATTTCCCTTAGTTGTATAGTCATATGCAAGATCAGGATCTTTTGATATAGCTTTAACTGGAGCTGCTACACCCGGAGAATAAGCCAAAGCCAAATCTCTTTTTGTTGTCATAGGCTTTGAAGAAATTATCTCAATCTTGCCAGATTTATTACTATTATGAAACTCTAAAGCTTCTTTATCTGAATAATGTTCAATTTTATTTTTTTTCATTTTATGTAATTAGATATACAAATGGAGCAAATTTAAGACTAATATGGTTTATGAACCTAATTAAGTCAACTGGTACATTTAGCTTTTTTACTTTAATTAGTAGATTAACAGGATATCTAAGAGATATACTAATTGCAATTTTCCTTGGAGCAGGTCCAATTGCTGATGCTTTTTTTGTAGCTTTTAGACTTCCCAACACTTTTAGAAGATTGTTTTCAGAAGGTACATTTAATGCAGCTTTTGTTCCTAGTTATTCTTCAGAACTAAACAAAAGTAAGAAAAGTGCAGAATTATTTGCAAATAATATTTTCAATATTCTTTTATTATCTTTGCTTGCAATTGTTTTTATAATTGAAATTTTTATGCCATTATTTGTGGCATTAATTGCACCAGGATTTACAGAAAATTCAGAAAAATTAGAAATTGCGATTAATCTTACCAGGATAACATTTCCATTTTTGCTATTTGTAAGTTTGTCATCATTTTTTTCAGCAATATTAAATTCTCATAACAAATTTGCAGTCGCATCAGCAACACCAATTATTTTAAACATTATTTTGATTTTGGTTTTGTTATTTGGAAAATTTTTATCAGACAAACTCGTGTACTACGTTTCTTATGCAGTAACTTTTGCTGGATTAATTCAATTAATTTTTTTAATTTTTTTTGTTAGAAAACATTTTATTCCAAAAATTTCTTTTAAATTTAAAAATAATAAAAAAATAAAATTGTTTTTTAAAAAATTATTTCCAAGTATTTTTTCTTCAGGCGTTACACAAATAAATATTTTAGTTGGAACAATAATTGCTTCTTTTCAAGCAAGTGCTGTATCTTATCTTTATTATGCTGATAGAATTTACCAGATAAATTTAGCTATTGCTGGAATAGCAATTGGTACAGTTTTGCTTCCAAGTTTGTCAAAATATATAAATAGCAAAAATAATGCTAAAATTGATTTTATACAAAATAAATCATTAGAGTTAAGTTTATTTTTAAGTTTACCTGCATCCGCAGCACTATTAATAGCATCTGATGAAATTACCTCCGCATTATTTGGATATGGATCATTTGATCTAAATAGTGTGAACAAATCAGCACATGCATTATTTTATTTTGCTCTAGGCTTGCCTGCATTTGCATTAATTAAAATATTTTCAAGTTTTTTATTTGCAAGGCATAATACAAAAACACCTTTTCATTTTTCAATATTTTCTGTTTTATTAAATATTTTTATAAGTATTTATTTTTTCAATGAAATTGGCTTTATTATAATACCAATTGCAACAACCATATCTTCTTGGTTTAATACCTTTTTACTTTTATTTTATTTGCTTTCAAAAAATTATTTTTCTTTTTATAAAAGCTTTCCAATTAAGTTTTTGAATATATTGTTTGTATGTTTTTTTTCTTCTTTTATTTTTTACAAACTAATTCAAAATTTTAAAGAATATTTAATTTACGAAAGTGAGTACAAACTATTAACTATAATTTTGCTTGTGATTATTACTTTTTTAATTTATATAACAACCTCAATAGTCACTAAAGCTTTCAAAATTTCGGATATTAAATTAAAGTATTAATAATGAAAAAAAAAATTTTTTCTGGAGTTCAACCAACTGGAAATTTACATTTAGGAAATTATTTAGGTGCAATCAAAAATTTTGTTGAACTGCAAAATGAAAAAGATAATGAATGTGTTTACTGTGTTGTAGATTTACACGCAATAACTGTTAAACAAGATCCAAATATTTTAAAGAATAACATAAGGGAAACAACAGCCGCCTTTCTTGCAAGTGGCCTGGATTATAAAAAAAGTATAATTTTTAATCAGTCCTTGGTACCCTCACATTCTGAAGGTTCATGGATTTTAGGGTGTATTGCAAGAATGGGATGGTTAAATCGTATGACACAATTCAAAGAGAAAGCTGGTAAAGATAAAGAAAAAGCAAGTGTTGGTTTATATATATATCCAATACTTATGGCTGCTGATATTTTATTGTACGACTCAACACATGTTCCTGTTGGAGAGGATCAAAAACAACATTTAGAATTATCCAGAGATATTGCTCAAAAATTTAATTTAGATTTTAAAGCTCCTGATTTTCTTAAAGCACCAGAACCATTAATCCAAAAAAATTTTGCAAGAATTATGAGTTTAAAAGATGGAAAGAAAAAAATGAGTAAATCTGATCCTTCAGATTTAAGCAGAATTAATTTAACAGATAAAAAAGACGAAATAGTAAACAAAATAAAAAAAGCCAAAACTGATAATTCAGCTTTACCTTCTGATGATAAAAAATTAAATGAAAGACCTGAAGTTGAGAATCTTTTAGGAATTTATGCAAGTTTAAGCAATCAAACCTTATCTAATACAATAAATGAATTTGCTGGAAAAAATTTTTCTGAATTTAAACAAAAGCTCTCACATCTTGTAGTTGAAAAAATTTTTCCAATATCTGATGAAATAAATAAATTAAAAAAAGATAATAATTTTATAGATAAAATTTTAGAAAATGGTGCTGAAAAAGCTGATAAAATAGCTTCAAAAAAAGTTAAAGAAATAAAAAAAATTATAGGTTTTTAATTTTTTACCCTTTAACTTTACATTATAACAATTATATAAGAATTATGTTTGTACAAACCGAAATCACACCTAATCCAAATTCGTTAAAGTTTTTGCCAGGAAAAAAAGTATCTAATGATGTGCCAATTGAATTAACTGACAAAAATGAAAGCAATAATGAGTTGGTAAGAAATATTTTATCTATCAATGGTGTAACTGGTATTTTTTTATCAGATGATTTTTTGTCAGTTAATAAAGATGAAAAAATAGAATGGGAAGATTTAAAACATATAATAATTTCATTTATTAATGATTATTATTCAAACGGCAATGAGATTATAATTGATAAAAAAAGCAAAAGTTCTTCAAGCTTAAATTTATCAGATGTTGAAAAAAAAATTATTAATATTTTGGAAACAAAGGTAAGACCCGCCGTTGCAAGAGATGGAGGAGATATAAAATTTAAAGAATTTAAAGATGGTGTTGTAATTGTTAATCTTCAGGGTAGTTGTTCAGGCTGTCCAAGTTCAGCTATGACTTTAAAACAAGGAGTACAAAATCTTTTATGCCATTATATTCCCGAAATTAAAGAAGTAATCGCCATCTGAAAATAATTAAAGAATCAAGTATAATAAACTTATGAATAAGTTAAAAAAAATAAATATACAGGGAATTAAAAAAATTCTTCAAAGAAGAGGATATAAAGTTTCAAAAAAAAATGAAGGTTTTTTTGGTCTTTATTATACAGCATTTGCGAGTATATTTTTAATTTTAATTTTTTATGCAATACCTTTTTTTATAAACATTTCTTCAAAAGTTTTTAAAAAAAATGAAGTCGTTATAAATACTTCTAATAAAAATTTTAATAGAGCTTTGGAAGGAAAAAAAATTGAATCAGAAAAAAATAATGAAAATGGCGAAGCAAATTATAATGAATTATTCTTCGACATTTTAAATTTTGATATAAATGAAAAAGATACAATTAGATTAAGTGCATCAACTTTAAAACAATTATTTAAAGATGAAGATTATAATTTAAAAGATATTAGAAAAAATAAATTAGTTAAGCCTATAAGCATAGATATTCTTCCAAGTGAAATTAAACTCATAGAAAATACTAAGAAAAGAAAAGAATTATTTATTCAAATAGTCTTGCCTTTAATTTTAGAAGAAAATAAGAAGATAAAAATAGAAAGAAAAACCTTATTTTCAATTTTAAATAAAAATAATAATTCTGAGGAAGAAAGAAATTGGCTACGAAGTAAATTTAAACAATATGGAGTTGCAAATAAAGATTTAACCACTTTAAAAATAAGAATGGATGAAATACCAGTTTCATTAGCAATTGCTCAGGCAGCAAAAGAAACTGGTTGGGGTACTTCAAGATTTGCCCAAGAAGGTAATGCTTTGTTTGGACAATGGACTTATGATGGGAAAGGAATTAAGCCAGCAGGATCTGATGCAGGAGATACTCACAAGGTGATGAAATTTAAAATTCTTAAAGCTTCAGTTAGAGCTTACCAAAGAAATTTAAATACTCATAAAAGTTATAAAAAATTTAGAAAGGTAAGAGCAATCCAGAGAGATGTTTACGGATCATTGAATAGTTTAGAGTTAGCTAACTACCTAGATAAATATGCAGAAACTGGATCAACATATATTAAAATATTAAAACAAATTATTGAACAAAATAAGTTAACCGATTTTGATGATGCAAAAATTTTACCTAGTAGTGAAAGAGAAAAAAATTTAATTTAATTTTGTTCTATAGAAAATTGAATTCCAAGCCATCTCCAACCAATATCATCATTTAAAGAACAGTTAATTCTACCTCTTCTAAAAGAAAATTTATCCCGAAATTCAATGTGAAGTTTATTTTTAATTAGTTTAAGTTTAGATTTATTCCACTTATTTCCTTCATTAGAAAAACAATTAATTTTATCTAAATTTTTTTGCTCTTCAAAAAATTCAATAATAGTCTTGGGTGGATTATTACTTTGCAAAATATGTTTATCTTTAGGTATTATGTTTTTATACTCCAAAGGAGACAATTTTATTAAAAAGCTAAATCTTTCTAAATCACCATATTTTTCATTAATTGGAAACCTTGGTAGCTCATACTTGTCTTTATTTATATCAATTAATCCAGAATGCTGTCCAAATGCAAAAGCAAACTTACTAGAAATATATTTTTCTTGTTCTAAGCTGTATTCACCAAATGGGTATGAAAAAAATAAGGGATTGTAGCCAATATTTTCAATAAATATTTTTATTGATGAGTCAATATCTTTCTTAAATTTAGCAAAACTGTATTCAACAAGGTATTCATGAGAGTGAGAATGATTACCAATAAAGACAAATTCTTCTTTTTCAATCTCCTTTATTTGGCTCCAATCCATATAGCCATATTTACCAACTGGCTCAGTTGAGACAAATAATATAAATGGAATTTTTCTTTCTTTTAAATATGGCCAGGCATTTTCGTAAAAAGAGGTAAAAGCATCATCTATAGTAAGTAAAATTTCTTTTTTTGATTTTGGTATATTAAAATTTAATTTAAAATCATTCAGGTTAATAAAATTAATTTTTTGTTTTTCAATTAGTTCAATTTGTTTTTTAAAGATTTCCATATTAATATTTGTAGATGGGTATTTATCCTCATTAAATCTATGATACATTATTGAAAGTATACCCTTATCATTCGCATAATATTTGTTATTATTTGCAAATACATTAGAATTTAAAATAAAATTAACTAGTATGAATAATTTAATTATAGATGCAGCAAACGATAAAATTTTTTTTATAATCATAGCTGATAGTAAATCATATACTAGTGAGTTTAGTAACAATAGAGAAAATTTTGATAAACTAGCAATTTTAGTTGTAAAATTTTTAGAAAATCATCATTTAAATATTAAAAATTTAAACAATATATTTGTTAATCAAGGTCCAGGTAGATTTTCTGGAATAAGAGCATCACTAGCCATAGCGAAGGCTCTAAGCTTTGCAAATAAAATAGATTTATATGGTTTTAGCTCAGATCAAGTAATTGATCAAAATTATATGGAAATTATTAAGTTATTTAATAAGGGTTTGTTAAATAAAAATTTGATAAAACCGCAATATTAGAGTTATTATCAAATAATGTCAGAAACAATTGAACAAAAATGTATAGCAAAAGGAGTTAAGCTAACTGACCAAAGGAAAATTATTGCCAAAGTAATGTCCGATTCTCAAGGTCATCCAGATGTTAATGAACTATATTTGAGAGTCTCAAAACTTGATAGCAGAATCAGTATAGCGACAGTATATAGAACTGTAAAACTATTTGAAGAAGCAGGCATAATTGCCAAGCACGACTTTAAAGGTGGAAAAGCAAGATACGAAGAAATAAGCGAAGGACACCACGATCATCTTATTGATGTTAATACTGGAGATATAATTGAATTTGTTGACGAAGATATAGAAAATTTACAAAAAAAAGTTGCTGAAAAATATGGTTATGATTTAGTTGATCACAAATTGGAACTTTACGGAATAAAAAAAAAATCCTAGTTAATGCAAAAAAAAATATTTATTAAAACATTTGGTTGTCAAATGAATGAGTATGATTCTAATAGAATTTATGACTCAGTTAAAAGATTGGGATTTATAAAAAGTCAAGACCAAAAGAATTTAGATTGTTATGTGATAAATACTTGTCACATTAGAGATAAGGCAAAAGAAAAAGTTTATCATGAGATAGGTAGAGTTAAAAAAATATATAAAGAAAAAAATAAGCCAATAGTCGTTGTAGCAGGATGTGTGGCTCAGGCAGAAAACCAAGAAATGTTAAATAGAGAACCTTATATAGATATAGTTATAGGTCCTCAATCATATCATAAGATAAACGATAGGTTAAAAAATTTTATTAAAGACAAAAAAATAGAAGAAACAGAATTTGATACAGTTTCAAAGTTCAATTACTTTGACAATATTGAAAACAAAAATAGTAAAGTCTCATCGTATTTAACAATTCAAGAAGGATGTGATAAGTTTTGCAGCTTTTGTGTTGTGCCTTATACAAGAGGACCAGAGTATTCTAGACCATTTAATAAAATTATATCAGAAGCAGAAAGTTTAATAAAAAATGGAGCAAAAGAAATAATTTTATTAGGTCAAAATGTTAATGCATATTTTTTTAAGGAAAAAATAAAAGAGTATCGAATTTCTGATTTAATTAATAAGTTAGAAAGTTATAGTGAATTAAAAAGAATAAGATACACAACATCCCATCCAAGAGATATGACGGACGATTTAATTGAATGTTATTCAAAAAATAAAAAATTAATGCCACTTGTTCATCTACCGATTCAAAGTGGCTCAAATAAAATTCTTAAACTAATGAACAGAAAACATACAGTAGAACAATATATTGAAATTTTTGAAAAATTAAAAAAAATTAATCCAAAAATTGAATTTTCAAGTGATTTTATAATTTCATATCCTGGTGAAACAAATGATGATTTTAAAGATACTATAAATTTAGTAAGAAAGATTAAATTTATTAACTCTTTTTCTTTTATTTTTAGTCCAAGACCAGGAACAAAGGCAGCAAATTTAAAACAAATTGATAAAGAAATTGCAAAAGAAAGATTATTGAAAATTCAAGAATATTTATTTAAATTTCAGTTAAATATGAATAAATTTTTTATTAATAAGTCAGTAGATGTTCTTGTTGAAAATAAAATGGATGGGCAAAAAAAATTGTTTGGTAGAAATCAATTTATGAATTCTGTAATTTTTGAAGGAAATGCAAATTTTATTGGAAAAAATATAAATATTAAAATAGAACAAGCTAGTCAAAATAGTTTATTTGGTAAAATTGAAAAAAATAATATGAGAGCAGCATAATTGAAAAATATAGCTGAAAAAAATTTTAAATCTGAACTAAAATTTGTTTATTCTGATAATGATACTTTAAGCATTATATTTCAAAATAATGAAATTCTTTTAGGTGTTGTAGGTGAATTTAATAATAATATTAAACAATTAGAGGAAATTACAAAAACAAATATATATACAAGAGGAAACTCAATATTGGTAAAAAGTAGTATAAAAAAAAATGAATTGGTTAAAAATGCAATAAAATTTTTATCTGAACAGTTTATTATAAATGGCACAATAGAAAAAAAAGATATAATTTCATCAGTAAATAAATTTATGATAGATGAAGAAAATAATTCTGTAAAAAATATCGAGTATATAATTAAAACACCAAAAAAATCTGTAATTCCAAGATCTGAAAAACAAAAAAAATACGTAAAAGCATTAAAAGAAAGTGAAATTATAATTTCTACTGGACCTGCGGGCACGGGTAAAACTTTTTTAGCCGTAGCTGTTGCTTTAACAATGCTTCTAGAAAAAAAAATTGAAAGAATAATATTATCTAGACCAGCAGTAGAAGCTGGAGAAAGATTGGGTTTCTTGCCCGGTGACATGAGAGAAAAAGTAGATCCATATCTTAGACCATTGTATGACTCACTATATGATCTGTTAGATTTTGAAAAAATTCAAAAAAAAATAGAAGTAGGAGATATAGAAATAGCACCATTAGCGTTTATGAGAGGGAGAACATTGAAAAATTCTTTTGCTATTTTAGATGAAGCTCAGAACGCAACTGACACACAAATTAAAATGTTTTTAACAAGAATAGGCGAAAATTCGAAAATTGTAATCAATGGTGACCCTTCTCAAATTGATTTACCAAGTAAAAGTTTATCAGGTTTAAA
>Ga0208642_1000427_pt1 | contig 22648 bp, 19 predicted proteins | sample ETN02SmetaG_4_FD_185790 | JGI IMG/M metagenome (GOLD analysis project Ga0208642, IMG submission 185790) | Marine microbial and viral communities from oxygen minimum zone, Eastern Pacific Ocean - ETNP2014F10-02SV251 (SPAdes) (version 2) | ecosystem: Environmental > Aquatic > Marine > Oceanic ...
TAAAAGCTTAGTATTCAGCAGAAACTGCAGGCCTTAATCGTTACGGGAAGAAGATCAGTCTTTGCCAACGGGCTTCAGTGATTTAACGAGGATTTCAAGTGTTGCCCGGGGATCTGCCGATAGCTGGCGCATGATTCCTACCACTGGCTGATTCATCGCAAATTCCTCTTCCGCCAGTTCACCCATACTGATCAGTAAACTGGCAACCCCATGAACAGTGGACCATAAAGTTCCGGCGAGTAGGACGATGGGTTTATCGATCAGAATTCCCTCCTCAATCGCTGTTTCAATCGGGTTCAGAAGCACTTCAAATGCCGCCGTCCCAGCGTCGATTAACTCTTCGTGCAGACTAAAATCCACCAGTGATGAGTCAAAGAACAACTGATACTTCTCCGAGTTGTCCTGAGCCCAGCGGACATAGGAAAGTCCCGTTTCAAGTATCGCGGCCTCCGTGTCGTCACCACACTTGTCACAGGCAGCCTGTAATTCAACTCTCAACAGCTCAAATCCATAATATGCAATCGCCGCGAACAGGGCACTTTTAGATTCAAAATGACGGTATGGAGCAGTTTGCGACACACCAATAGTCCTGGCCAGAGCTCTGAGGCTCAGTGTGTCAGCACCGGAAGTACGCAAATGTTCACAGGCCGCTTCAATCAAAGCCTGCCTTAGATCACCGTGGTGGTATGTACGAGTAGGCGCCACAGTCTTGCTCATTCGTTCTCTTATCTATGAGAGCTGGGCATATTCATAGATCTTTTTGAGCAAATAGTCCAGCAATGATATGTTCAATGATATGTTTGATGATATGTTTGATGATATGTTTGATGGTCAAATCCTGGGCCACGAGCGGAATCTAACACCGCAATTTGCCGGGGATATATTCCGAAATCTCAGTAAAAATTACAAAGCCATTGCCTTAAGATTCCCACCGGACTTACACTCAAGCCCTCTACCGTCAGCAGTGACCAAGGAATCTGGTATGCCTGAATACAAACTGAAAGTGAACGGAACAGATGTGAATCTGAATGTAGATGTCGAAATGCCACTGCTCTGGGCCCTGCGGGACGTTCTTGGACTAGTCGGGACCAAGTACGGATGTGGTATTGCTCAGTGTGGTGCCTGTACAGTTCATGTTGATGATATGCCGGTTCGTTCGTGTTCGGTCAAGGTTTCCGATCTGGCGGGAAAATCCGTCCGCACGATTGAAGGGCTGGCCAATGGGACGGAATTACATCCACTGCAACAGGCATGGATTGATGTTGACGTTGCTCAATGCGGATACTGTCAGGGCGGTCAAATCATGTCCGCAGCAGCGCTGTTGGCCAGAAATCCTGATCCTTCTGACAATGATATCAATACTGCGTTAGAAGGGAACTATTGCTGATGCGGAACCTATAACAGAATACGCAGCGCAATTCACCAGGCGGCAGATTTCTATGATGCCTCGGGTTTGTCCATGAATTCCGGGGAGGACACAGCATGAGTAATCAGAATCCTGGAAACACCGACGACCTCTATGAGACTGTCAAAAAGAGTTTGGAGGAACAGCTCACCGGACAGCAGGTTGAACAACTGAGTGATCAGTCCCACGGGTCACCTCAACAACCCAGCAGGCGTACTTTTCTCAAACTAAGTGGTATAGCAGGCGGTGGTTTAGTGCTTGCTGCTATTATTCCTTCACACCCTGCCGGCGCTGAGGATCTTGGCAGCCTGGTCGGCTCGGTAGAACTCAACGCGTTCATCAAGGTTTCTTCAGATGGTCGCATTATCATCTACTCATCGAATCCTGAAATGGGACAGGGTATAAAAACAGCCTTGCCAATGATTATCGCCGAAGAGATGGGTGCAAAATGGGAAGACGTGGAGGTTTTACAGTCTCCGGTTGATGATCGTTTTGGGACTCAGGGTGCCGGTGGATCTACCACAATTCCAAGAAGTTTCGATCTGATGCGCCAGATGGGTGCCTCCGCGCGTGAGATGTTTATCGGCGCAGCATCGATTGCGATGGAACTGCCTAGAAATGAACTTAAGGCACAAAACAGCAATGTGTCGCATCTTGTATCAGATCGTTCACTGTCTTTTGGTGAGTTGGCCGCACTTGCTGTCAAACAGGCCATTCCCGATCCAGGTTCACTGGTTTTCAAAGACCCTGAAGACTACACGATCATCGGCACCTCGGTATCCGGTGTCGATAACCTAGAAATCACCACAGGCATGGCGCTTTTTGGCATAGATACCCGCGTACCTGACATGCTCTACGGCGCTTACCACAAGTGTCCGGCAATCGGGGGCAAAGCCATCAGTGCAAACTTAAATGAAATTAAGAAAATGCCTGGCGTAACGGATGCATTCCTGGTCGATGGCAACAACAGTGTCAGAGAACTCTTGTCTGGTGTTGCAATCATCGGCACCTCAACCTGGGCGGTATTTAACGCGAAGAAAAAGTTGAATGTGAACTGGGATGAATCAGAGGCATCAAAAGACAGCTGGACGCAACTGGTCCGCAGGGCAAATCAGCTAAAAAATGATCCCGGTGAGAAGGAGGTTTTGGTCAAAGGGAATGTAAATAAGGAATTCGCCAGGAAGCGCAACAAAACACTCACCGCTTTTTATCAGTACCCGTTCGTATCTCACTTCTGCATGGAACCCATGAACTGCACCGCACACTACAAGGCTGCTGCTGAGGGCGAGAAAGATACGCTTGAAGTCTGGATTCCGACTCAGTTTCCTGCCGGTGCCTATCCCGTAGCCAAAAGCATGTTCGGTCTTGAGAAGGATCAGGTCACTATTCACCAGATGCGATTAGGCGGCAGTTTCGGGCGCCGTATTTCAACGGAATATGTTTGTGAAGCCATTGAAATGTCCAGACGCGTCGGTGCTCCGGTAAAGAATACCTGGAGTCGTGAGGATGATGTGCATCACGATTATTTCAGGTCCGGTGGCTTTCAGTCACTCAAAGCCTCAGTCGACCGCAACGGCAAACTAGTAGCCTGGCAAAATCACTTCATGGGCATGAGCATCGACGGCAGAAATGCCTCCGGTGCAACCTTGAGGAACTCTGAGTTCCCCATGTTGAATCTCAAGAACGTACACGCTACACAAACCTCTTTTGACATCGACACACCTTGTGGTCCCTGGCGCGCGCCTGGCGCCAATACCAACGGTTTCGTTGTACAGAGTTTCATTAACGAACTCGCCCACGCTGCTGGTCGTGATCATCTGGAATTTCTGCTTGAGATAATAGGGAAACCGCGCTGGTTTAAACCAGGCAATACCCGTTCCCTGAATACGGGTCGTGCTGCTGATGTCATTAAACTAGCGGCAACAGAAGCCGGTTGGGGGAGAAAAGTACCCAGAGGCTACGGGCTAGGCCTGGCATTCCACTTCAGCCACGCCGCTCATGTCGCAGAAGTTGCAGAAGTCAGCGTTGATTCGAACAAAAAGCTCAAGATCCACGATGTCACTGTCGCGGTCGATGTGGGCCCGATCATCAATATGAGCGGTGCGACATCTCAGGTCGAAGGTGCGGTCATCGACGGTATCAGCACCATGGTTGGTCAAAAAATCACCATGGAGAAAGGTCGCATTGAACAATCCAATTTCCATGATTATCAGGTACTGAGAATACCCAATGCGCCAACAGTGGATATCCACTTTATTCAAAGCGATTATAGTCCAACAGGTCTGGGAGAGCCCGCCCTGCCACCGGTTGCCGGTGCCGTCGGCAATGCAATATTTGCGGCTACCGGCCACAGGGTACGAACTATGCCGCTCACAGAAGAGGGATATAGCGTCTAGTAAGTCGCCATCAGGTAGTTAATCCCCGGTATATCTTCGAGAGTTCGCTGGGTAGCTGCTTAATATCCTGCATGACCATGTACTGCTGATCCGGACACATTTCTCTTAAGTAATCATGACCGGATGGATCGACCGTTAGGCAGAAACTCTGAACACCCTGCTGGTTGGCTTCAGTCAGGGCTTTTGTTGTGTCCTTGATACCATAGTCCTTGGAATTTCGATCTGAGCCGTAGTCGAAATCCTGAGGGTAGCCGTCGCTGATGATGATGAGTGCCTTAATCCTCGATTCAGTCGCAGCAAGCATCCTCGTCGCATGCCTGATTGCTGGTCCCATGCGTGTGCTCCGGCAAGGTTTGATACCTCCTATCCGCCCCTTTGCCCGATGGTTGTAGGTTTCCTCAAAATCCTTACAGATGAAATACTCGACTCTATCCTTGCCATAGCCAGAAAAACCACAAACCGCATAGTTGTCACCCAGACCCTGCAGAGCCTCAGCCATAAGAACAACTGATTCTTTTTCAACATCAATTATCCTCTTCGTCGTATCCGAATCTGCCTGACCAGCTTCGAATAGCCCGTGAATGAAATCATCGTTCTCAAATTCATGAGTGGACGCGACTTCCCCACCAGAATCCGGAATTGTGTCGTCAGTGGAGGCACTCATATCAAGCAGAAATAGTGCTGAGACATCACGATCTTTTCGTTGACGCTGAACATAGATATTTTCATCAGGGCTGATACCAGACTTTCTGTCAACAATTGCCCCAACAGAACGCTCCAGGTCCAACTCTTCGCCGTCCATCATGCCTTTGACTTTACGCAACAGTTCAGGTCGCAGCATATTCAGTTGTCGGCGGACCTGATTCGCCAATCCGCGATGCTGACTCAGCGTCCCTGGGACAAAATCAATATCTTCTTCAAGCTCTCGGATCTCATAAAGAGTGCACCAGCGTTTTCGATAATCATCAATATTGTGATCCCACTCGTCGTACTTGAAAGCAGTTTCAGGTAGGGGCTTTAATTTCTCCTTTTTTAACTCCTCAAATTCCCGTCGACCGCCAGGTTCATCAACATGTTCGATATCTTCGGGTGCTTCAATATCATGATCTTTGGCTATGATGGCCATGGCGTCATCCACGTCGCCACTTTGCAACTCATCTATCTTCATGTCCTCAGATGCCGTCATGCCTGTGATCAGCAGACCTTCTTCATCCTGATCTTCTGAGAATTCCACCTCTGCGTCTTCAAGCGTCATCAGCTGAAGATTCATCCTGACCTTATCAAGCGCTGTATTTCCTCTGTAATCGACGGTGGTATCTTCGCTTGAAGCAAATTCAGATTTCACACTGAATTCACTGACAATTTGATAACAGTCAGCCAGCGCATCAATCGTGTCGAAAACGGTGGTGCCTGATTCTTTCAATGGATTGATGCAGGCGATCAGGTCCGACAGAGAATCATGAAGCTCAGATGGCACAAATTCAAAATCAGTCGCATCAAGGGAATACTGCAACAGTGCTTCCAGCAAAATCAGCCTGGGTTCAATTTCAGGTACTGTTCTTCCACTCAGTGCATCTCCCTTTTGTGTCTCGATATCCAGCCCGACTCCCTTGTAACATTGCTGTACTCGCCAGTCTATCCGTCCTCCTTCCAGAATCCGGAATAATTCAGCCGCCAGGCGGGGTTCCTCATAAGTACGAAAATAGTCGGCAAATGCAATATATGAATCCTTGAAGTTAAAATCGAAAGTGCCAAATTCATAACAACCAAGCTGATGAGACAGGGCAACCTTCAACCAGCGAAAATTGTCCACTCGCTTCATGTACAAACCGACGATCTCCGGTAGGTACACACTTTCGCCGTCAGATGACGGCAGTCCACGAAATTCCTCATCCTCTGAATCATTTGATTCAACTCTGAGTCGTTTTCCAATGAGGGCTTCACAGTAAAGCTGAAGCGTGCGCTGCTCATCTGCAAAACGCACCTGACCCCGAAGTGCTTCAAGCAGGTCCACGGACTTGGCCGATTCCAACCTGATAAAGGCCATACTTGCCTGGAAATTCAAGGGTGCCATTTCCATCGCGGCCTTTAGCCATAACAGCATTACTGCCCGATTTTCGAGCGGCAGCTCTCGAGAAGTGTCAATAAATGCCTCAAGCAACTCAGAATGTGGTACTTCTTTTAAGAGCCTGATGAGGCTCTTGAATTCCGTTGCAGACAGTTGCGGTGCTCGTTCAGTAAGCAAGCCCAGCCATTCACTGATTGCAAGCTTCTTCCTGGTGAATTCAATGATGACATCTTCGAAATCTATTTCGACACCGACCAGACGAGACATGAGCTGGCCATGTGCAACGATATAATCACGACCATTTGGTATTGACTCCAGGTACAACCGCTTGGCATACAACCAGTTCACATCCGGGTTTTGCCTTGAAACCTTTAAGAAATCAAGAATCTCATGCCGGTCCAGCGTCACCAGATATTCGACAATACTCATCCAGTTTGTCAGGCTGTCGATATCCTGCTTTCCTATGATGAAAAAGGCAGATTTAAAGTAATCTGCTATCAGATTTGAAGCAGTATGAAACCTGTCAATTATAATGTTTCCGGTACCTTCAACTGTCTGCAGACTATCTTGCGAAATCTCGTCAAGGCAACCATTGATGCCAAGAAAATACTGGTTACAGGGCTCGAAGGATCTGCCACACAATCCAAGCCCATAACGTCCAACTGAAAGCACAGCTTCCTGGCCGAGTACCGGTAACAGACGGTGAGACAGCTGCATATAGAGATTAGCAGTCTCCCAGGCGTGCCACCCGGCATCAGCGATCTCAAAACAGATATTTGACCATTCAAGAAGTGAAGATTCATCCAGCACATGACTGAGATCATCTTTAATTGACGGAAACAGCGTTGCCGAATGTTTGTTCAGCCTGGTGAGTTCAGACTCGACTTCAGAAAGTGTTTTCACGGAAGAAAAATTGTCTTGACCAGTTCCGCAATGGCGCGTTGAACATCCTCATCATCGGTGACTGCTTTGCAGACCGCGACTTCACAGGCACGATAAGCCGGTACACCTTCGGCCATGAGCTGACCTGCATACACGAGCAGCCTGGTACTAACACCTTCATCAAACCCGTGATGCCTCAAGTTACGTACTCTTGAACCCAGTCTCGCCAGTTCGAGAGACACCTCTTCCGACACACTACTTTCATGGGCGATGATGTCAGCTTCCTGAGTTTCATCCGGATACTCAAAATCGATGGCAATGAATCTTTGCCTGGTGCTGGGCTTCAGGTCCTTCAAGACATTCTGATAACCAGGGTTGTATGAAATGACCAGCAGAAAATTGGGATGGGCATCCAGAATGATACCTTGTTTCTCAACCGGCAAAATCCGGCGATGGTCTGTCAGACTGTGAATAAGCACCGTGGAATCTTTCCGCGCTTCCACTATCTCATCTAAATAGCAAATCGTCCCATCCTTCACTGACCGGGACAGGGGGCCATCCTGCCAGACCGTCTCATCCCCCTGCAGAAGAAATCTTCCGACCAGGTCTGTAGCACTCAGATCCTCGTGGCAGGCCACCGTTTGCAAGGGCTCATGCACATTTTTTCTCTCTGCATCGCTCTTATCTCCCCTGAACAGGCGATGTGCCATATATTCGACGAAACGTGTCTTCCCACAACCAGTCGGTCCTTTTAGAAGAACGGGCAAACGCTGTTGGTACGCCGTCAGGAATATCTCGATCTCGTCAGCCAGCGGCAGGTAATAAGGTTCCTCTTCGGATGCTTCTGTGTTTTCCATATTTACTGTATTCAGAACTAGTCTCCTGACCACTTCGGGCTGCGTTTTTCCAAAAACGCAGTGACACCCTCTCTGTAGTCGTTTTGTTTCATCATGTAGTCAATCAGCTTTTCACTGTCGCGAACCGATTGAGCAACATCGCGGTGCAGGTCTGTATATATCTGTCTCTTGGTTTCCATTAATGAAGCGGGAGAAACCGACTCGATCATGGACCTCGTATAGCTAACTGTTTCATCCAATAGCGAGCTATTCTCCACAATGCGATTCACGAGGCCAAGCTGTTCAGCCTCTTCAGTTAGGAAAATACGGCTCGTGAATAGCAGGTCATTAGCTCTTGCGAGGCCGATGATTCTGGGCAGCAACCACGACAAACCATACTCTGCAGGTAAATTCAGTTTACCGTGTGCTGTTGTGAGTTTTACGCCTGGTGCTGCGAAGCGAATGTCAGCAAAACAGGCCAACACCAGACCAATCCCCGCAGCAGGACCATTGATGGCTGCAACAACAGGTTTTTTAAGCCCGAAGTGGTAGGCAAAACTTGCATCGAATTCGGGTCTCACACCATAACCAGGCTCCGCCAGCGGATCGGGTGTCCCGGGATCATACCCACCTTTCTCGACGTGACCCTCCAGCGCCTTCGAATCAGCACCAACGCAAAAGCTTCGACCAGCACCGGTAACGACAATCGCCCTAACGTTTGGATTGCCCTCAAGCTGTTCCAGAAGCCAGCGGTATTCTGTATGCATGCGACCTGTCCACGCATTCATTCGTTTTGGACGATTGAGAGTAACTATCGCGATCGAATCTTCGACTTCGAGCAAAAGAGTCTTAAGTTCCATCAATAAAATCCCGCGTGCCCTTGATAATCTGTTGATCATGATTAAAGAAAAAGTGATCAGCACCCTGAATGACCTGAACCAGGCAATCCTCAAATTGAGCAGATGCAGATTCGAGAGGAACAATCATGTCATCCGCACCCAGGATAACAAGTGTCGGACACTCAATACCGGGCGATTCCGACAGCATCTGAACCGGTGGTGCAACCAGCACAGATCCCTTCAAATAAGATGACTCACCCAGCTGAGGCCTCAACTGAGACAATGCCTTTAATGCCATGATTGCCCCAAACGAGTATCCGCACAGATAGATCCCGGCCTGCTGGTGCTGATCGCGACACCAGTTTGTGATTGCCAGCGTATCCTCAACTTCACCAAGCCCATCTGCATACTCGCCTTCACTTTCCCCTACCCCCCTAAAGTTAAACTTAAGTGAGCTGATGGCTTGTCGCTGAAACGCAGCGCTTAACATCGACAGTACGTTGTCATGCATACTGCCCCCATATTGAGGATGGGGATGGCACAAAATGGCAATCCCGTCTGAATCTTCGACCTGATCGAACGATGATTCAAGTTGTCCAGCCGGACCTGAAATAAACACGGTCGTCGCCTCTTGATTCACTTTAACGAAGATCCCTAATCTAACACAGTTAGTACATTGCACGATGGTTGGATACAATGTCAGAAACTTGCCTGTAACCTGGTTATGCGCTCTCTGTTACTTTTTTTCATCATCACTCCTATCGTGGAGATGTACTTGCTTATTCAGGTGGGTGGCATTATCGGTGCCCTGCCAACCGTGGGCCTGGTTGTTTTAACGGCAACTCTCGGGATTTGGCTGTTAAGACTTGAAGGATTGGCGACGCTTAATCAGGTTCAGGAAAAACTCAATCGCGGCGAAATACCTGGCCGTGAATTACTTGAGGGTATCATGCTGCTAATCGGTGGCGCCTTACTACTTACGCCTGGCTTTGTCACCGACGCCATCGGTTTTACCTGCCTTTTGCCTATGCTCCGCAAACCCATTGCACAATGGCTGATCAACTATGGATTGTTTCACCATTTACATTTTTCAGGTGCGCATTTCTCTGCCCACAGTCAATTTCAGAATCACGGTAGAAGCGATGTGATTGACAGCGAAGATCAGGTAGTCGATGCCGAATATGAGGATTTGACGCATCTCGGTAAAAAGGATGAATAGTAGTTCCCTTCCAGCCCTAATCAGACGCAAAGGGTGATTGAAACTCATCCGGCCTGATGATCAATACGTCACCATCGAGCGTATCTATTGTTCTCTCGGCGATACTGCCAGTATGAATTTCAGACAATAAGCCGCGGGATATTGCATCCATTACCACCGGATCAGTACCCGGCTCAAGCTCTGTTTCTCATATGACATACTCCGGCGTATCGTCGAGGTCGATTTGCTGCCGGACAGGTATATCGAAATCATCCATCAGCGTGTTAAAAGCGTCTTCATGCTGTTGCCGTAATGACACTGGAAGCAAGCCTGAAAACGGGATGAAAGGATAGGCGTGAATACTCACAGACGAGCAGCGGAATTTCTGTTTCTTGATATTTTGCAATCTCCGGTGCCTTGTCGACGGGCCGCTGTTGATTCTCCTCAAAATCAACTGCTACCAGCAGTCTTTCAGTACTCTTTCTTTGCTCATATCAAATCCTTTTGCCTCTGAAGGCTGCCTCAACATTCACGATTCCAGCACTTACAATTACCCTGCTGCAACACCGGGATTTACTTGACCTTGATCAACCGCTACGATGGCAAACACTCAACGTCCACAACTAAGTAACCGGAATTATGACTGACGAAAACGAATCCCTGGGAACAATCGAACAATCAGAAGGCTATTACAAGGCCACGCTAACACGCTTATTGGATCACAAGACTGAGAATGTCTGGAGCATACTCACTGACCCAGCCCGTTTTGTTGACTGGCTGGCTCCTGGTGAAATTGAATTGTCCAAAGGTGGCGCCGCGAAACTTAATTTCACGGACAGCGGAATCGTTATTGACAGTGTTGTCACAGAATGTGAAATCCCTACCTTGCTTGAATATTCATGGAGCAGCGGTGATGAACCACTTCGTCCGGTTCGCTGGGAACTGGCTAGTGTTGAAGACGGGACGCGGCTGACACTTATCCTCAGTGTGCCTAAAGAGGAGGATGTCGCTCGTTCCTGTGCCGGATGGGAAGCGCATCTGATGATGCTGCTTGCTGCGATAGAGGGTGCGCCCATCAAATTCCCATTTGAACGTTTTCAATCGAGCCGAACAGCTTACAACGAAATGATTGGCTGATAACTCGCCTGGCTTCATGTGTTTGTTTCCTCATGACAATAGCGACCAGCGGCAAACAGGTCTTACAACTGGGCCGGGCAGCAAGCGCAAGCAGATGCGACAACTCTGAAGCTGTGGAACTCATGAGCTTTACAGAAACATATCGAGTGTGCCCGCTGCTACGAAACTACACAACAATTCACACTCTCTAACTCCAGGTGACCAGGATTTAAGGTTGAATGGCGACGAGTGAGAATTGATGCGCCACCGATGGTATCGAAGCCGAACACGGATCGCTGATAATTGGAAATCCGGTTTTGATTCCGTTATGATCCCATCGCTTCAATATGACGAAACCAGGACGAGTTTTTATTTTTGAAGTATTCTTGCTCTTATATGAGAAGAAAATAACAGAAACCATCTGCAACATCCCCAAAGTGGTCGTTACAAAGTCCGGTTTGCTATTGATACTGATGAACTCGTATCTGGCGAGTTATTCCACTGATTCCAATGACAGATTTGTTCTTGTTTTTTACAACAATATTTTTACAACAATATTTTTACAACAATATTTTTACAACAATATTTTTACAACAATATTTTTTACCACAATATTTTTTACCACAATATTAATGTCATCGAGACGCGAAGTTTGATCCAAAAATGAAAGTACTACTCCGCTTGGTGCCTTACGTTCAGTCACATGTCCTGGCTTTTTCGTTTGGCATATTTGGACTGCTGATAGCAAGAATCTTCGAAGCAATGATTCCCATGTACGTAAAGATGGGGATAGACAACATTGCTGAAGGTAAAACGCAGCTGGCATCCAACAGCCTGCAATATGCGGATGTACAGTCAACACTCAGCTACCCCGCTATCGCTATTGTTTTCTGCGTCATCGGGCAGATGGTTGTTACCATAATCAGCCGTATTCTGATTCGTCGAATCGGTATATACGCTTCATTTGATCTGCGAAACAGAATCTACCAGCACCTTCAACTGCAGGGATCCGGCTTCTTTTCCCAGTACAGCATTGGTGATCTGATGGCCAGAGCGATCAACGATATCGCGCTGGTTCGACAAGTGATAGCCGGTTCAATTCGTATGACTATGGTGCTTATTTTCACCGCAAGTGTTGGTCTCATTTTCATGTTCTCACTTTCTGTGAAGTTGTCGCTTGCCGTGTTGTTACCCATGCCGATTATCAGCTTTGTTGCCTACCACTTTTCCAAGCGTATCTATCAGCAGTCTTATCGGGTCCAGCAGGGGTTTTCTGATCTCTCCACCTTCGTGCAGGAGAACTTGAATGGCATTCGTACCGTGCAAGCCATGGCGCAGGAACACCAGGAAGTCAATCGGTTTGCCAACGTGAATCAGGATTACGCCAACTACAATCTTGTCCTTTTCACAACCACATCCCTTCTGAGTGCCCTGATGCCAATTCTGGCCGCGAGCGGTACCTTGATTATTATTGGCTATGGCAGTTTTTTAGTAAGTTCGGGTGAGATTACTCTCGGCACATTCGTCGCTTTCTTTACCTATCTTGGTCTACTGTTATGGCCTGTCCGTGAAGTTGGGCCACTGGTAACACAGTGGCAACGAGGTGCCTCAGGTACAGCCCGGCTATTCGAGATTCTTGATTTTCGACCGGAAATTCAGAACACCCCCGACACTGCGTTTCCCGATCTTACCGGCAAGATCAAGGTTAAACATCTGTACTATCAATATGAAAACAAGAATAAGTATGCGCTTGCGGATATCAATTTCGAAGTCGTACCAGGTGAGACCATCGCAATACTGGGCCGAGTCGGCTCTGGCAAATCGACCCTGTTACGACTGTTTGTAAGACTACTCGATCCCAGCAGCGGTAATATCTATCTGGACGGACATCAAATAGATGGCTTTCCATTGCCGCAACTCCGTGAGCAGGTCTGTCTCGTTCTGCAAGACCCCTTTCTCTTTGCCGACAGCCTGGGTGACAACATTGCTTATGACAAACCAGACAGAGAAATTGAGGAAATCTGGGAGTCAGCAGATGCTGCTGCACTACGTGAGACAATTGAGAACTTTCCAGAAGGCCTGGAAACCATCCTCGGTGAACGTGGTGTGACATTGTCTGGTGGTCAGAAACAACGCACTGCCCTGGCGCGGGGCTTAATACGCATGAGTCCTTTACTTATTCTTGACGATTGTTTCTCAGCGGTAGACACAGAAACCGAAGAGCACATTCTTTCAGGTCTAAAGAAGGTGCGCCAGGGCTTGACGACGATGCTGGTTTCACACAGGGTTTCCACCGCCCGTCATGCAGATCGAATTATCGTGCTGGAAGAAGGGCGAATCATTGAATTGGGCACCCACGAAGAACTACTTGATCAGGGTGGGTTCTATGCGGATTTAGAAAAAGCACAGACACAGAGTAGGAACACCAGAATTGCAGCCATAAGGGCAAAAGAAACCTTGGCGGTCCTCGATGAGTGATTCGGTCACCGAAGGCAACTCTAAAAAACTGGATCACTCCATCTTCGACGCTGATATTCATGGGCAGTCCATGAATATGGTTTACCTCGTGCGTATATTCAATTGGATCGGACCACACAAGAAGCTGGCACTGTTCAGCATCTCACTCGTGATATCGGCATCAATACTGGCTGTACTACTTCCGGTCGTCATCAGCAGAGTCGTTATTGACGGGATAATTGTGGGTGAACCTGACCTGCTATTGCCTGATTTTGGTATGAACGCGCTGAATGACTGGTTGGCTGGGCTCACAGGCTGGCAGAGTATTTTCTCGGCCTGCACCATATTTGGTGTTTTTATTATCTGCTGTCACACATTTTATCACCTGCATCGAATCACTTTCGCCAGAACGGTGTTGCACTCTCTGCGAGATATGCGCCTCGATCTGTTTTCGCATATGGAACATCGTCCTTCGTCATTTTATGACAGGGTTGCAGTCGGTCGGATCATGACCCGTATTACCAATGATGTGCAGGCTCTGTTTGAACTCCTGATGGGCCTCGGCATGTTAATCGGCGAGTTTGTGCCGTTCTTTATTGCACTTGTCTTCATGCTGGCGATAGATGTAAAGCTCACCCTGTACCTGTTAATGGCGATTCCCATTTTTGCTGTCATCACTTATTTTTTTCGTATGACGACTCGACGCGTCTATCGGCAGATTCGTAACACTGTTTCACAGTTGAACCAGAATCTTCAGGAAAACCTGAGTGGCATGCAGGTCGTGCAGTTGAGTAATAGAGAAGACAAGAACCTGTCGGTCTATAGAGATATCAATAAGGACAATCAGGCCCATGAGATCCATGCTATCTATCTAGAGACCGGATATGGTGCCTTTATGGACAACATGGTCAATATGGCTTTGGCAGTCATCATCTGGTTTGGTGGTGGTTCTGCGCTGCAGGATGCCATCTCTTTAGGCAGCGTGATCCTCTTCACGCAATTTGTCGACATGTTCATTCGCCCGATACGAGTACTGGGCATGCAATACAATGTTCTGTTTAGAGCTATGGCGAGTGCCGAGCGCATATTCCAGGCGCTTGACTGGCATGAACAAATCAAAGAACCGAAACATCCGGCAATATTGCCAGAGCGGATCAAAGGAAAACTGGAATTCCGCAATCTGTCATTTGGCTATGACAGTCAACAGGTGCTGAATGACGTATCATTCACCGTTCAGCCTGGCGAGAAACTAGCCGTTGTGGGTCCAACCGGATCTGGAAAGAGCACCTTAATTCGACTGTTAGGCCGTTTTTACGATTTCAATGATGAGACCATATTTCTAGATGATATCGATCTGAATACAATTCCTTCTCATGAAGTACGAAGTCGCATAGGTGTGGTTTTACAAGACTTTCATATTTTTTCGGGCTCAATTCTCGACAACATTATGTTGGGTAACCCTGGCATAACCAGGCAAAAGGCGATTGATGCAGCCAAGATCGTCCATGCAAACAGGTTTATTGAAGCCTTACCCATGGGATATGACGAACCCCTGGTCGAGCGCGGACAGAACCTTTCCCAGGGTGAACGACAATTGCTTGCCTTCGCCAGGGTACTTGCCGCAGACCCAGAGATTTTAGTTCTGGATGAGGCTACTGCAAGTATCGATACCGAAACGGAGCAACTGATCCAGGATGCACTCAAACAGATCATGCAGCACCGCACCTCTATCCTCATCGCGCACCGACTGCAAACTATTGCAGAGGCAGATCGAATTCTGGTTCTCAAGCACGGTGCGCTTAAAGAACTCGGTAGCCATGACGAACTGATGGCGCTAAAAGGTGTCTACTACACACTCAACCAGCTTCAATTTCAGGATGTTTCGACAAGCCCCGGGGAATAATTCGAAACAGGAAAACTGCTTTTGCGGTTATCTTCCTGTGATGTTATAACTTCCCTTCTACTTGATATCTAATCAACAACAGTCTGGCTCTACTACAGTGATGAGGGATCTGAAATGAGTGAATTTGAAGGAAAGGTTGTCGCGATAACAGGTGCGGGGGGAGGTCTGGGTAAAGCCCACGCACTGGAATTCGCGAGAAGAGGGGCAAAAGTTGTCGTCAATGACCTGGGTGGTTCGGTCAATGGTGAAGGCGCCAGCGATTTTGCGGATGCTGTTGTAGCGGAGATTACAGAAGCTGGCGGCGTCGCTATTGCCAATAAGGCTTCAGTCTCAGATAAAGAAGGTGCCAAGAGCATTGTGACTGACGCGGTCGATGCTTTCGGCACGATTGATATCCTGGTCAACAATGCGGGGATTTTACGAGATAAGTCATTTAAGAATATGACTTTGGAAGAATGGGATCTCGTCATGGACGTACATATGAACGGCACTGCCTATGTGACACATGCGGCCTGGCCGATCATGTACGAGAAGAACTACGGTCGAATTGTCTGTACGTCATCCGGATCCGGTATCTGGGGTAATTTCGGTCAGTCCAACTATGGGGCAGCAAAAATGGCCATGCTGGGATTTATGAATGTGCTGGCACTTGAGGGTCGATCTCACAATATTCATGTCAATTGTCTGGCACCCGGCGCCGCGACACGAATGACAGCGACCGTACCCGGGCGCCCAGAAGTTGATATAGACAATCCTCCACCCGAAAGAGCACCCGGTCTGGTGACACCCGCAGTATTATTCATGACCAGCGAAGAGGCACCTACCGGCACCGTTATTCAGGCTTCCAGTGGAAATTTCTCAGTGGCATCAATGTTCAGCAACGATGGTGTCAGTCTTGGGGTAGACGCGAGCTTTGAAAGTTTCATTGAGAGCAAAGATCAGATCATTGACATGAGCGCTGCTGTAGAAGGTAGCGCGTTTAGACGACGCCAGGCGAAGTAGAAACCGGGCTGAGGTCACTTCTTCGAGTATGCCTCGAAGGAAAATCGACTATCAAACAGTCGGGGGCTATCTGCTTTTTTTGCAGGTAGCCGTCGATACGTTTCTGCGTGTTAATGGATTCAAGATCGTCGTTTCGTCAAATCGCGCCCATCGAGAAATTATATCGATGCTCGAGAATCATCAGACCAATAAGATCAATCTTGAGAAATTCCTGCGTAGGCACGTTGTGCCGCTCTCATAAACATAGGCTGTCATCAATGGTAATCCGGCGTGGTAAATCCTAATCATAAATGTTTGATGCAAAAATAAGACCTCTATTAGATCCAGGTCTCAACTATCTGGCTGCTTTCTTAGTAAAGATCCGCGTTAAAGCGAATTCTGTTACAACTTTTGGCTTTCTCATTGGCTTGCTAGCCGTACCACTGGTCGCTTTTCAATTCTATCAACTGGCAATAATTCCAATTCTTCTTAACAGACTGTGTGATGGTCTTGATGGCGCACTGGCGAGGCAAACGACAATCAGCAACGTGGGCGGCTATCTTGATATCGTTCTCGATTTCATCTTCTACTCTGCCATCATTTTTGCCTTCGCATTAGCGCAACCTGAAAATGCCATTTACAGTGCTTTCCTGATTTTTAGTTTCATCGGCACCGGCACCACCTTTTTAGCATTTGCAATTTTCGCAGAGCGATTGAATCTTAGTACACAGCTTCAGGGTAAGAAATCATTTTACTATCTTGCAGGACTGACCGAGGGATTCGAAACAATAACTGTGTTGATTGTAATGTGTCTCTTTCCAACCTGGTTCTGGTTAACGGCACTATGTTTTGCCAGCATCTGCTGGCTTTCTGCGATCATGAGAATATTGGCCAGTGTTAAGCAACTATCTGACAACAAGTGATAATTATTCTTTTAATAACAATAACTTATGGCGCTTTGCCAGTGACGGCTGACGCCCTCACAAGAGATGGGCTAGATAACTTTTTTCTTCTCAAGACGTCTGACCAACTCATTCAGTGTCTTATCGGTTGATGATTTGCTGAAAAAATCGGTAAGGATGTTGGTAATTTCCTTGTTCATGGAAGTATTGTTTAACCGGGCACTTCTTTTGATCTTCCTGTGCAAGCGGGGAGGAAGGCGTAGGACAAATTTCACCTGTTCTGCTTCAGCCATATTAGTTCTCCAATGAGTTAGGGATTTTGAAATTTCTATTCATCTATTATATATAAGTGGGTTTACAACACACTGTTAAAAAAAAGACTTACACTAGTCATCCACATGTATCTGATATTACGTCAATGCCAGTTCCCTGACAGCAAAACGCCACTTTAGTCATTCTAGTCTCTTTCCCAGGTTTTGAAAGCATTAACGGGAGATAAGTTCCGTACTTTACCGGAGTCAGTCAATGGTATGATCGCGTGAGTGTTTCCGGGGTCAAACTTTTTGCAATCAGTTAGCCGTCGCCAGGTATTTCACATTGCATGGCCAATTATTCTCTCAAACCTTTCAACACCTCTACTGGGGTTGGTCGATACAGCTGTTATCGGAAATTTGGGCGACCCTGCACTCATTGGCGCAATAGCCATTGGTGGAATGATATTCAGCTTTCTCTACTGGGGATTCGGCTTTCTGCGCATGGGAACGACAGGACTGGTTGCTCAGGCGAGAGGTGCCAGAAATCTAACTGAGACCAAAGCCTCTTTCTATCGGGCCTTTCTGATCGGTTTACTCATCGGCAGCCTGATGTTGATGCTGCAATATCCAATCATTACCGGTGCGTTACACATAATTGGCGGCAGTGAGTATGTTGAGGCAGAAGCGCTGTCTTACTTTCAGGTGAGGATCTGGGGAGCCCCAATAAGCCTGGCTCACCTTGCGATCATGGGATTTTTACTTGGACTACAGGACACACGATCTCTGTTGCTTCTTCAAATTGTGCTCAACGGGACAAATATTATCCTTGATTTTGTTTTTGTGGTGGGATTTGGATGGGCCGTTATGGGTGTCGCTGCCGCGACGGTAATATCAGAAGTAATCGCGATCATACTGGGTCTGTTTATCGTAACCAGGCGAATTCGCGCTTCGGGCACTTCTCTCCTGATACCAAAACATGTCCTTTTACGAACAAGGGCACTGAAACGAATGTTCGTTATTAACATGGACATCATGATAAGGACGCTGTGTCTTATCTTCTGTTTCGCCTGGTTCACCAATCAGGGGGCTCAATCCGGTGACGTGATTCTTTCTGCCAATGCAATTTTGATGCAATTCGTCAGCTTCTCAGCATTTTTCCTTGATGGCTTCGCCCTGGCAGCAGAGACATTGGTCGGGAGTGCAATCGGGGCCAGAGACAAAACTGGTCTGAATCGATCGATTCGATTTTCAACCGAACTCGGCGTATCCACAGCACTGCTTCTGACATTCTTTTTTTGGTTATTAGGAACACCGATGATCCATCTGCTGACCAATGCTGAAGCCGTGCGCTCGGTTGGCACCCAGTACCTCATCTGGGCGATCGTCACCCCATTGTTATCAGTCTGGTGTTATCTGCTTGATGGCATATTTATCGGCGCAACGCGTACTGCAGAGATGAGAAATGCGATGATATTCTCACTTGCGACCTTCCTGACGGGCTGGTACTTCCTGCATGGAACTTTCGGCAATCACGGTCTCTGGCTGGCATTTCAGCTTTATTTCCTTGCCAGGGCTGCTTCGCTGGCTTTCTACTTGCCCCGTTTACGGAGAATGACTGACTAGGTTCCGAATCAGATCTCGTGCTTCGAGAAGTGAGCATGGAACAAATTAAGAAAGTTGGTCTAGAAATCAGGGCGCTATCAGAAAACCGGCACTTCGACATCGGTTTCTTGGATAGCAATCGACCAGTCTCAATAGATTGCATAACGAAATCAATTCCCATTACACTGACATCATTAAACAAATCACCTTCCTCAGAGAGAGACAATGAAAATATCCACTCTAATGAGTTATGCCCAGGGTTATGTCGGCGCCACGAAAGAAATCGTGGAGATGGAGAAAGCAGGTCTGGATGTTGTTTGGGTTCCCGAGGCTTATTCGTTTGACGGTGTAAGTGCCATGGGATACATAGCCGCCCTTACCCAGAATGTCACTATCGCTTCAGGCATTCTCAACATCTACAGCCGCACACCAACTCTCATGGCAATGACCGCTGCTGGTATTGATGCCTTATCTGAAGGTCGTTGCATGCTGGGACTGGGCGCATCTGGTCCACAGGTGATTGAAGGATTCCACGGAATTCCTTTTGATGCCCCGATGACTCGCCTGCGTGAAGTCGTCGAGATCTGCCGCGCAGTCTGGCTACGAGAGGAAAAATTGTCCTTTAGCGGCAAGAAATACCAGATACCCTTACCGGCTGATCAGGGCACGGGACTGGGTAAGCCACTTAAAATTATCAACCATCCTTATCGAGAAGAAATACCCATCGCCCTGGCCACGCTTGGTGACAAAAGCGTCGAGATGACAGCAGAGATCGCTGACGCCTGGCTTCCAGCGTTCTTCATGGCAGAGGGTGCTGACGCAGTTTGGGGAGACGCTCTCCGACGTGGCAACGCGAAACGTGATCCTGGACGCGAACCATTGGATATCTACGCTGGCGGCGCAGTCGCAGTGGGACAAGGCCTGGAATCATACCGGGAGATGTCACGGCCAGGCATCGCACTCTATGTTGGTGGTATGGGCGCAAAAGAGAAAAACTTTTACAACCAGATATTCCGAAAATACGGTTATGAGAATGAGGCCGAGGAAATACAGAACCTCTATCTGTCAGGGAGAAAATCTGAAGCAGAAGCAGCAATTCCCCAGAGTTATCTGGATGCGACATCCCTGATCGGGAGCGAGAGTTTTATCAAAGATCAGCTTCAGATACACAAAGAGGCTGGCGTTACTTCGCTGAACGTGAGTTTTCTGGGTACGACGACGGCTGAACGAGTCAAACATTGCGATGCTTTGAAGAACATCCTGGAAACAATTTAGCCTCTGTATCAGATCAATCCGGCAACAGGGCCTCAAATTCTGTGCGGTGTTCATCGTCCAGGTATTGCTTGAATTCCCCTGCATCCAGGAAAGTTGAATGGCACGACCGGCAGAGCTCAAATCTGATCCAGACTGGCTCTTCGATCTTAAGCTGATCCATAATCCTGTCACACTTCGGGCACTCGACATAGACCGTATCGTTGTATTCAGCGCCAACTTCTGCATCTCCGGTATCAAGTTCTGTATTGTTCTCAATCAGAGAAAGATCGGCTTTGGTTAGCTGATCAAAATAAAGACCATGGCACTCGCCACACCGCTCAATACGGATAGCACCTTCGTTGTCTGTACTGATGGTTTCCATTTCGGCAAAACATTTCGGACACTGCATGACTGTTACTCCAACTAGACCCGACCAGACGAAACATTAACCTAATTTCCAGTATTTTTATAATCGGAATAGCACTATTCAATAGTGCCGGCACTTTCCTTTGCCCGCCACAAACGATATAACCCTCGCACATGTCAACGACTTCACCTAACCCCCGTCAGGCCACACGAGAAATGTACCGATCACTTCTGTTTTCGGTATACCTGCCAAGTTTCCTGATGTCCATCTGTCAAGGCAGTGTACTTCTTGTGATTCCACTTTTCGCCCTTGATCTGGGCGCTGATGTCGGTATCACCGCGCTGGTCTTTTCCCTGCGCGGACTGGGCAATATGATGTTTGATGTCCCAGCAGGATATGCTACCGGCCGGCTCGGTGACCGCACCGTCATGATAATCGGTGTATCCATGATGGCGGTTGCCGGTATTTTCACTAGCCAGGCCAGTTCTCCCTTGCAACTCGCCATAGCCGCTTTCATTTTTGGCGGTGCCATGGCTACCTGGCTGCTCGCAAGACTGGCCCATATCAGCGAGAAAGTGCCTTCGTTTCAGAGAGGTAAAGCAATTTCAACCATGGCTGGTATTCAGCGTTTTGGCAATCTACTAGGTCCTGTTACTTCAGGGTTTATCGCCCATCAATATGGATTTGAGTATGTATTTTTTGGTATCGCTTGCATTGCATGTACCGCGCTGGTCCTTGTTCTGATTGCAGTGAAAAAGAATCAAAAATCGGCGCTGGATGAAAAAAGCCCCGGTCTTATGACCGTGGTTCCCGATCTTCTGCGCAGGCATATGCAGATATTCGCCACAGCTGGATTCGCGGTTTTGTGTCTGACTATCTTAAGATCAAGTCGCCAGCTCCTGATTCCACTCTGGGGTGAGAGTATTGGACTCGATACTGCCAGCATAGGCCTCGTGGTGAGCGCCTCTGCGTCGGTAGATATGGTCATGTTCCCTCTGGCCGGGTACATGATGGACAACCTGGGCAGACGGTACGCAGCAATTTCCTGTCAGCTGACGCTGGCTCTTGGCATCTTTCTGATTCCTCTCACCTCAAACTTCGTCGAGCTCGTGGCTGTTGCAATATTAGCCGGCGCAGGAAATGGTTTAGGTAGTGGCATTGTTATGACGTTGGGAGCAGATTTTGCTCCACCCGAATCTCGTGGAGAATTCCTGGGGCTGTGGCGACTGATTTCTGATTCAGGCTCCTTTGCGGGGCCCATGCTCCTTGGTTATATTGCCAGTAGTATCGCTCTCGCCAGTACCTTTGCAGTTGTTTCCTCTCTGGGGTTGCTTGGTGCAGCTGTCATGTGGTTTCTGGTTAAGGAGCCGCTGGTTAAAGAATCCCATCAATAAATATCTCAATAAGTGCCGCTAACACCCAGGTGACTGGTGGCAGTACACCCAAAAGCAGCGGACTCCTGATTTTGTCAGGAAACGGCTACTCCTGGATATTTCGAATCCTGTCTTCTTAGTGCATCAGATCCACCAGAGTCAGTCTGTCTGTATCCTCGCTAATTAGTGAGGACGCCAAATGTGTCCTGTCACCAATAAGAGCGCGTCCAATGCGGCTTAACTCAATTGACTTCGCAGTACGCATTCTACTGTTGAAGTAGGTATATGGAATCAGACAAAGCCCCATCATAATCAGTCCCGGCAGATAGAAAGGCATCATATGCACCGACAACGCCTGCAATCGAAGCGATTCAATCAACAGCAATGGGCGGTGCAGTTTTACTGGCGATCCTCTAACCGATATTAAGCAAAGGGAGTTTGTTGCGTTTGTAATGAAAGATGGGCTGTCTGCAAACAATAGAAGCAACCTGGTTAGATCGACCATGATGGTACTCGTGTGTAAACAATAGAACCCATCGTTTAGCTACATCAACGCGACCTGATGCAGACGAGGGAACACCTCCCTGGGCGGCAAGGGTCGACTGTAATAATAACCCTGAATATAGTCACAACCACCGTTGCGCAGTATATCGACCTGATCATCAGTCTCCACCCCTTCTGCGAGTACCTTCAGCCCAAGGTTCTGACCCATGGCGATAATCGCTTTGGTAATTTCCCTGTCATCCTCGTTGGTTGTGATATCCTGAATAAATGATCTGTCGATCTTTAACGTATCGAGCGGAAATCGTTTCAAG
>Ga0208642_1000438_pt1 | contig 22276 bp, 17 predicted proteins | sample ETN02SmetaG_4_FD_185790 | JGI IMG/M metagenome (GOLD analysis project Ga0208642, IMG submission 185790) | Marine microbial and viral communities from oxygen minimum zone, Eastern Pacific Ocean - ETNP2014F10-02SV251 (SPAdes) (version 2) | ecosystem: Environmental > Aquatic > Marine > Oceanic ...
TCTTGCCACCATACATAAAATGCATTTATACTAGATCCTTCTAGAATTACATCAGCATTTGTTGAGTCTAAAGTGTGGATATAAGGATTATCATCCCATTCAATTCCTGCAATAGTAGTACCAGTTAAATCTACCTTTACTCCACTATCATCAGCAGCTATGCTATTCATGTATCCAGTCATATCCATAGTATCATAGTCTTCATTAGATGTATCGATAGTAGCTACATCGTATGAGATATATGGATATTGTGGATCATCTGATGGTAAAGTAGGAATAGTATCTCCTGGAATATCGCTGGCAGTTAAACTATGTGGTGTTAAATAATCATCCACAATAATGGGTTCCGAAAACTTTAGAGCAACCATAGTATTCATATTAATCCAGAGATTACTTTCAGCATCAGTATTATCCCAATTATCATGTAAAGCTGCAAATGTTGTAAATTTAGTAGTATCTGTATGATAAGCTTTTACAATAGGAGCAGTTGTTTCTTTTACTTTGGCAGGAACAGTGACTGGTATTGTTGTAGTATCTGTAACTTTCCTCCATGGAACATACTCTGTATCAAAAACAATAGTGTTCCATAAATTGCCCCCATCTTGACTAAGAGTATATTTATCGCTTGGAGCAATATATGCAAAACCCAGCGGACGTTCTCCTACTCCATTCCAAAATGGAAAATATCTTTGTGCGTGAGATAAAGTTACATCAGTAGAGGCAGGGTCTCCTACAGCAGAATAAACTGCATTTCTAAGCATTAATTCATGCTGCGATTCTGAATAGGGATTATATTGTATAACTCCTTGTATTCTTTTTGCTGAAGTATCTAAATTAGATAATTTTAATCCAAGGTCTACAGGGGAACTATTGTCTACATCTGTATAATAGTAAAATTCTATTTCGTATGGTTCAACGAGTATATCAAGTGGAAGTGTTTTTGGAGCAAAGGTATTAACCGTGGATGTTGCCAAAGACGCCGACCATCCTTTTAAAGGAGTTGATAAATCTGAAATCTGTTGACCTATAGAACGATACGTATTTCTAATATCTAAAATTTTGGTGACATCGTCAGTATATAGTGTATCTGTTAGATTTATAGTATCTTGTTCTACTTCTACCCAGTGACCAAGCCCTGTTCCAGGACCACTGTAATCGCTATGATCTTCTGCACCACCATCACAATACAATAAAGAAGTGTGACCTGCTATATTTTGATTACATCCAGAGCCTATAATTTGTAATTTGTCTACTGAGGGCTGAACAAAAGTAGTTCCGTTAGGAGGAACTGCTCTAGAAATCACTACATCTTTAACATAGTCAAAGGGAAATAATGAAGCAACATTTAATGATATAGTCTCAGCAGTTCCATCATGAAGTAAATAGGCAGATTGAGGAGCATCGAATAGTATAACACTTGGTCCAACATCTCCTACAGATAAAGTAATAAAGTTCTTAAAACTATCTCTAAGAGTTATAGGTTTATTAATGCTTGCTAGCTCCGTTGATTTGTATATATCCATTCCAGTTTCATTTTCTAAATAGAATGCCTTATAATAATCTTCACTCTCTCCTAGCTGTTGTGCTTGGGAAGGAGGTAAAAATGGAACTGCTTGTGAATTAGGTATATCTGTTATTTCAGGCGGGGGAAGTGCTGGTTGTGGAACTTTTATTGGTTTTAAATATTCAATATCTTCAGCAACATATTGAAAGGTAGTTTCCAAATAAGCTTCATCTGTGCCCGTTACCATGCCCTCATCTACAAGTCTAATATTTTTTAATAGAAGACGAGATCCAGGGGCATCAGCCCAAGCTTCAGTAGATGTTCCTCTATTAGGAAACTTTGCGCCCTTTACTTCTTCTGAAAATAATAATAAAATATCGAATGGTGGGATTTGATCAGTAGTTTTATTTTCTTTACTAGAATAGCTCTCAGAACCGAGAGAAAATCCATAAAGACTATCAACATCTTCTACTGCTTCTTCACTAAGTAATGAAAAAAATGCAGCTCTATCGAAGTTTATAACTATAATACTTCCAGCTATAGTTCTTGTGCCTGAAGTATATGAATGAGCTATAGCCGATCCTAATTTACGAACCGGCATTTTATCTCTGTGTATTGAGTAACTTAGTGCGCCAAGATTTTTAAAAGGAATAAAAGTCGAACCGTAAGTACTATTTAATGAATTTTTTGGATCTACTAAGTTTATAGACTTAGCTAGAATGAATGCAGCTACATCAGAGCCTGAGAAAACTACATCTTTATTATATGTTGCAGTAAGTTCTTTCATTTAAATATATATAGAGCGGGCCATGGTATAATAACATAACCCACTCTATTGTAAATTACAACATAGTAATGTTGTTAATTAGACGCCAAGATTAGATTGAGCGGCTCCTAATACTGTGTCGGAACTTCCGCCAGCACCAGCATCTTCAACTGATTGCCAACTTATGATGTTTTTAGCAACATAAGTAAACTGTGCTTCTTGAATTCCGTCATCGATAGAAACGCCTGCGCCTTCACTAATAATAGTAATATCGTGAATGCTCATAACCATCTGTTTACCAAATTCATTCATTCCATACAGGGTTGCTGTAAATGGAGGAATTTCATCAGTATAAACAGCGCTTCGAGTATTCTCTCTATTATAAGGATTAGTATTAGATCCAGCCGAATGATCTGATCCAGGGACGTAGTTCATATCTCTGCGATACACTTCTGACATTTGTTGAATATCAAATAAAGCGCTTCGATCGAAACAGGTCATCACAATTGAACCAGCAACACCTCTCTTATTTTTAGAGTATGCTAGCGCATTTGGATCCCCCATTACAAATACAGGGCGAACTTCCCTATTAATTGACCAAGAAACACCTTGAATGTTTCCTATCTCAACGTTACCAAAAATCATTTTAATATCAGAGCCGGAAAAGGTTGTGACCATATTTCCGCCTTGATCTAAATTAGATTGAAAAGCCATGTTTAATTTCTCCTATAACTAAAAAGCCCCATTGTAAACAATAGGGCTAATTGCGGGTACTACTCTTAGATAGTTATGCCTCATCGTTACATTTTAGATATGTCACACTATGCTAAATCCTCCGCAGAGAGTTCAACATTATAATGAACATCACGTAACTCAAACTGAGGCTGTAACGTTAGAGGAATTGTAACTCTTCCAACAACGCGTTCACCTGGAGTCATAACGACAGGAGCTAAAAATCCTCTCAAAACTCTAGGAACTAAAGAAGTACCTAATTGTGAATCTAACGAAGTTTGAAAAGCTTGTAATAATTCAGCACTTGAAACTTTACCGAGAAAGTCTTTAGCGACATTTCTACAAATTTCTAAAGCTTCCTGAAGAATAAGAACAGTCATTAAGTTCTCATAATCAGATCCAGCTTTTGCTAACGATCGAGATTCAGATAATTTAATTTCTCCATTCTTTATTGAGGGCACAGATACCCTTACATCTGATAGTAAATCAACTTGTAATGATCCGCTTGATGCGTCTTTTCCAGCATAAGCCCATACTAAACCAGTTACTCCTGGGAGTATGTGTCTATATATAGCTTCTTCTGTCGGCATAGCGGCAATAAGTCCAGCTACAGCGCAATTTAGATTACCGGCATATTTACTTGATTGTCCATTAAATATACCTTCACCATCTACGCAAAACATAAACGGTTGGTCAAAACCTGCAAGAACTGTATTTGTTACTAACGAGTTTAAACGAGAAACAACATCGTCTCTAAGGACGCGACCTCCTACTCCTGAACCAACAATTGGTTCAAAACTAGTAACTCCTATCATTTCTCCATTAAAGTCGTCAAGAAAAGTGGACATTTGTTGTGCAAAACTTGCTACATCGCCTGAACCGTCAGGTTCATCATTGGGCACTGCATCAAGAGTGACATCTACAATAGCCATAATATCAAAAAAGTCTACTATAAAGCTATCATAAGCTTTTGCTAAACCAGCATAAAGATGATTGTCAGCGTCAACATCTGTAGACGGGTCCCAATCGGTTCCATTAGCTAAAGATTCTTTAGTCTCTCCATTGCCAGTAAATATGTCTTGATTAATTAATTGATCACCTACAATAGAAGAAGCAAACATAATTTCATTTAAAGATATATCTGCATTAATTAAGGATGCAAGATCTGATATATCTAAACCAGTCCATGTAATCTTTGTATTTAATTTTGTTTTAGGGTTATAGATATAAAGCTCAGTTGCATTGGCCCATATCGAAATATCATTGTATAGTGTTCCAGGATGGACTGCTTCTAGCTTAAAAACATCCGAGCCAGTAGAGTCCGAGGCCCATGTTCTATGTGCAGCAAGGCTCTGGGGAGTTGTCGCATCAGTATATCCAACAACGCGTAGGCCATAAACATCAGGGGCAGCTGTACCAGCAGATTGGCCATCAAAACATTCTTTGAGACCTCTGGTTAAATTATATGCTCCAGATCCAAATGGTCCGAATAGTTCGGCCGCGTCTGAGGGAGAAGAAACTTTTACTGGAGCATTTAGCGGACCATCCGTAGCATTACCTAGGATGACTACACGTCTATTTCTAGGCCCGGAGCCACCAGCAGCTGCTCGTGTTAAATTATTATCAAATAATTGTCTAGATACTTTTGGGGTTGCCATAATTTGTTCTCCAAAATTTTTGTATTTTTATTTGCATAGACTCTATGGCCTTTCGTATCTAAGTTATGTCATTCTAGTAAATCTTTTATGATACTATTCAGAGTCTTCTATTGACTCTGAGACTTTCACTCGAATTACGTCGATTAAGTCAGCAGGAATTGCAGTATGTCTTTCTAAGTCTACTGTATATTCTAAACTTCGTACATTAAAAGTTTGATTTAACTCATCTACTTCTTTATCTTTTAATCTTTGTCTAAAAACTGTATAGTGTGATCCAAATAATCCACCAAAATGATCCATAAATGCAAACTGAAACCAATCAGTTAACTCTTCAGCTTCTTGAGGATTCTTTGCAAATATATCAAATCTATAGAAGACAGTAAAACGTTGTCCATATACACGCAGAGCTTTTCCACTTTCTAAAAATATATCTGTTCTAAGTCTTGGTTTTACTTCTCTAGTACCTGATTCAGGATTCGCTCTAGGCTTTCCTCCCAAATTTACCGGAAGCATTCTATCAATACTCCAAACTATACCATTTTCTACTTTAAAATCAGGATCTTTACTAATAACCCAAGCAGGATATGCAGCATCGAATCTAATATCTGGTTTTAATATATGTAGAACTTGTTCTAATCGTTCTATGTAAACAAGAGGACTAGCATTACCAGTCACATCTTCTTTATTTATAGTTAAAGGCATGTCTACGCCGTCGACACCGTCATTATATAATGTTATTTTTACAATATCGTCAGCCATTAGTAGTCTCCCATATGGGGCACAACCTGCACTAAATAAAAAATTATATTACCTTTGTATCCTCTCTTTGTATCTATCTCTTGTATTTCAAATGCTTCTCTATGGTCTGCAGCATATAAAGCATTTAAATCAATAGGACCGCCATGATCATTATAGTCGAGTTCAATAATGACATCTCCTCTTTTAGGATTAACATCGCTTTGTAAATAAATCTTAGAAGCATTAATAGTCATGCCAACGCTTCCTCTAACTGACATAGGTGCATGTCTATTTTTTACTACCTCATCCGAATAAGCCCATTTAGGACCACCAGAACTAGAACCAGTAGCATCACTGTAAAAAGTACTTTGGTTGCCTACATCATATCTTCTATATAATGAATAATGTCCCCAAGTCTTAAAAGCTTGGTCAACTGTTTTCTTTAAGGGAGAACTTTTATCCAGGTAGGACCAAAGTTTAAAGCTCATAACTAGTCTCCTTCGTTAGATAAAGATCTGGAGCTATATAATGAGCTGTGGTAGTCAGATTCGCCAGGTATTGCACTAGAAGTCTTCACTGGTAAGCTTTGATGAGTATGATCAGTATATGGATCAAGAGAAATATCTCCTCTTTTGAGTGCATTTTCTAGAGCAATAATTTTCAAATCGATAGCTTTTATACTATCTTGTAAATATCTAGATAATTCTCTTCCAGACATTTTAAAGTCACCGATAGTAAAAGAACTAGAAGCACCGGCAGGATCAGTTAAATATGTATTTAATATATCTCGTTTTGTTCGTGCTTGTACGTATTCGGGAATACGGGTAGGTAAACTACTATAATCTAATGTACCTTTCCATAATTGTTCAGCGGTAATACTATGTCTATAAATAAGAAGGGCTAAAGTAAAGTCATCATACTGTTGTACAAATGGACCAATCTCAAGTTTAGTTTCATCAATGGAAGTAAAAAATGGAAATAATAGCCCCATAAAGCTAAGTGGTTCTATGTCATCATTAGAAGGAGTCGTAAAACTAACTTCAAATATTTTATTAACATCAAAGTCTAATGCAATATTACCCTCACTGTCAGCAGTTTTACTAATACAAGCAATTCCGTCAATAGTAATTGTATCCTCGCCCAGGACCATAAGTTTAGTTTCATCAATAGTAGATTCGTCTATCTTAGATGTTAAAAATAGTTCAGACCCAATAGCGTCTGAAGAAAAGTTATTAGCCCAAATAGAATTTACATTTAAAGCTAATCCTAATGGATGTCTTACTTCTACTGAAGAAACAACATTTGTTTCAGTATTAGTTGGATCAGCCTCATCTTCTGGAATTCTACCATTAAATTTAGCTATGACACTGCCAGTTCCATATTGCATTATGGATGAATCCATAGGCATACTAGATATTAAATAGAAACTATCAGGGATTGCTGGAAGTGTAGTTGTATCTACTGGAATTTCAGGACCAGTTCCGGCCGGCAATGTTTCTGCTAGAAAAGAAAGGGAGAAACTATGTTGTAATGTTTCTCCTTCTGTAGAAGTTACTCCGTATCTTCCTTTTGGTAGATATAAAGTATAATAAGCTGCAGAGATTAAATCTGTAGCAGGTTGGACATGAATTAAGGTAGGATCTCCTGAATCGTCATTAACTACAGTTAAACTTGATATATCAACTGGAGTTTCATTACCTCCGTCGGGTAATGTTCTGAATAAGGAAATTGTATAGGAAAGAACGGAGCTACTAGAAATATCTGCATTAAACTGCAAATAAATATCAGCTTCATTTGGAACTTCAGATCCACTAGTTAAAGCTTGCTGTACATTGCTATCATCGTAGTAAAAAGCTCCTGTTGCATTAAAAGCCATTAGTCTGTTTCCTTAGTATCTTGTTTAGTCTTCTTTTTAGAAGACTCTTTTTCGTATCGTTTGACTTTTCGCTTAGTAGCCCTTCCAGTAGGACGTAGCTTAGGCATTACACCGTAAATCGAACAGGTTTAACGTCCTTTACTAAAGGCTCCTCTTCCGTGTTAACAGAGCTTAAACCTGCCCTAAGGCCAAGGTCTAACATAATATCAGAAATATATTCCATTACAGCACTTCTAGGCGCCATTGCAGGATTATGTCCACCCATTTCAATTTTATTAATAGCTTTAATAAGCTTAATTCGATCGTCTTTATCTGCGAGAGTAGAAAAAAGTTCAGTAAAAGATCTAATTGCGTTATTAGGTGTATCTGCCAATAGTTTAAAAGCCTGTTTTTCTACAGGATCATCAGATTTATATGCCAAAGTTCTACCAGTAAATGACGGCGATTTCATTGCTTTTTTTGGATCAGGATTTTCTGTATAGTCAAAAGAACCCTTAGAATTTGTTACAGGAGCTGTTCGTGCAGACACCTTATCTATAGCAGCACTAGGTTTATTTACAAACTCTAATACTCCTTTTTCAACAGCATTATTAACAGCAGAATATGCTTCTGCTGGAATATCTGATGTTTTACAATAGCCTTTATTATTATTAAGGGCAGTTATAATAAAATCAGTTTTTTCTTCTCGCCACATGCCAACAGCAGCGGCAAGTCTAACGTATTTTTTATTGCTCAATTTCTCAGTTTTTTTATTGCTTTGCTCACTCATATTCGTTTCTCCTATAATTATATAGATTGATATTGTTAAGAATTAGGAGGGGCAAAGCCCCTCCTAATACATGATATTACCTAAATCAAACTTAGGTTACTGTCGGACCAGAGGGGGTCGTACCAGCAAGCGTTACTTGATTTGCATTGTCAAAGACATAGTTATCTGTGATAACCATATCTCTAGCAACGGCAACACCTTTACCTTGTGATAACAGAGCCATTCCCCAACGCTCTTTAATCTTCATTGCGCGGATATCGCGTTCTGGATCTCTCCATTCATCGATAGATACGCCTTCTTTAGTCATCAATAAACCACAATTTTGGGAATCGGCCATAATGACATCAGCTACTTTAACCGCGGCTGCGCCGGGTCCTGTAGCTGCACGATATCCAACGTGCGGTGAAACGATAACCTTCAAAGGAGAAGGTAAATAGCGAGGTGCAATGTTAAAGGATGCACCTAACGGGTTAAGAGTCTGTACAAATGGATTAGGTCCAGCAACTTGAGCCGCGGTAAGATTGTTATAATCATTACCGGTAGGATCTGGTTGATAGCCTAGTTGTCCAAAGCTGGAGCCAAAAGTAGAGGCTCCGCTTCCAGCAGGAGTGCGATTTGAGGATATTACGCCATTAGAGAATAATATTTCTCTGGTTTTAGGATCGTTCATAAAAATTTTCCATGCCAGAGGATTAATCAATAATGTATCATAATTAAATCCACGAAGATATCCATATACCCACATATCAAAAATGTCATTAATGGTCATAGAACCATTAAATGCACCGTCAATACCGCGGCCATTTGTATATCCTAGTTCGCTATCCGTTGCTGCAGCAGCAGAGTTATCAAATACAGAAATACCCATATCGTTCATAAGGGCAATACCGTATTCTTCTTTGTGTCGCGCTAACGCACGACCAGCCATATTTAGCCACATGCCAAATACGTCAAACAGGTTGTCATCGAGCACTTCTTGAGTAACACGAAGTTTCAAGCCATGTTTGTTGATTCCCAGCTGCATGATATAACCTTCCCCGTAGGAAAAGTCAGCTTCAGGATATTCCTGACCTTCAGGAATTTCCGCAGCGTGAAACGCGCCAACAGAGCCAATTTCGACAGAACGACCTGGTCCTTCATATGCAATTTGTTTAAACAAATTGGGAATGACAAGTAATTCTGGTTCGATTGCTTCTTGCACTAAACGAGTAACAGTTGTTCCAATATAACGAGTGAGATCTTCGGTAAAAAAGACGTCTTTAAAGTCGCCTATTCCTTCACCTTCCATCTGTCTATCAATATTGAAAACATCTTTAAATTCGAAATGCAATTGCAGATTGTCTCTATCTTCCGTCTCAACACCAACCATACCATTGTTGGTAAAGATGTCATAAATCAACTTCTGAGCTTGAGCCTGCTTTGATGTTCGCTTGGTTACTTTCATTGTTTTTAGTCTCCAATTAAAAGCACTTCTAAAGCAGACTCTCTCAAAGGAGTTCTTGCATTATTAGTCATGTAAGTCATAGAATAATCTATGTTAGCTTACATTAATTTGGATCCATGCTTCGCCAAAAACACCTGCATCGCAGAGTGCTTTTATTTTTGTAGCAGGATCGTTTGCGCCAAAGTCATAAGAGGCACCGCTTAGTGCTTCATATGCAAAGTCATACAGGAATTGTGGCACGCCTTTTGTTCCTGTTCCGGCTACCCTATATGCACCTTCAGGTTCATAAGGGTTTTGTACTGTATCCAACAGATCTTTAGGGAATCGATAATCAATACCCATCAGATAACCAATTTTCTGATTGCCCTGCGCTAATTGCGCGGCTTTCATGGATTGCATATTTCCGTAGTAATCTGCGGAAATTGCCATTCCAGCTTGTCCTTCGGAACTACCATTATATGAAAGGAAAGAATATTTCTTTTCACATGCAACATACCCTGCTCCAGCTTCAGCAGCTACAGGGGGAAGGGGTGATTCAGCAGTAACAAATTCTCCTAATGTCTGGGTATCCCATTCATCAAGATCAACGGCAGGTAATTTAATCAACTGACGAGCCATAACTCCCCAGTTTTTATTACGCATGTCGTAGTTTAAGTTGTCGCCTCTAATATCTTGGTATACATCGTGCTCTACAACACCAATTGGTGCGTGATCAGCACTTTGTGTAAAACCACCGACAGCAGCTTCCCAGACATATCCACCGCTTGATGGAACCATCAATGCTAATACGCCTCTCCCAACGCCATAGAAATCATCATCAGTAGCGAAATGAGCTCCATCATTTGGGGTAATCGCAGAAACAGCGCGGCCTTTCGGAATAACAACCCAATCCTGGGTATTTGTATCCTGAAATTTTGCAGCTAGTTCTGAAAAAGGCTGTAGTGGAAATGCTGGACGTATGCCATCAGATTGACTGATATTTGGGCGTCCTGCGGACAACGCATATTTGGAAGGAGAGCGTTTTAGTGCTCGTGTTCTTCCAGTTTGTGCAGTAAAATTAAGTTTAGCCATTTTATAGGTCTCCTAATTTATTTAGATTTAAAATAAGATGAAATTATTTTTTTAGTATCGCTCATAGGCTTTTCATCATTGTCTAAGCCTTGCGGCTTGTCTTCAGAAAGTGTCTCTTTTTCTAAGGATTCTGTAGGAACGTTAACGAATGCAGTAAGCATATCTTTCTCCAATTCCTTATAGAGGTCTCTTAGTTCGTCAAGATCTTTATCTTCCAAAGTAGCTCTATAGCTTTTCTGGGAAGTTTCAATATCTTCTAGATCAATTTCTGATTTACGTAAAGCAGTCACACTGTGTACGATAGTATCAATAAGAACTTTCTTAATTGAATTTTCTATCTCTTTCTTGTCTGCTTCAGCGTCTTGTGTGTTTTGTTCTCCCTCCGGAGTGTTCTCTTCTTGAGTAGGTTCTTCTTTAGAATCTTCTTTAGAATCTTCTTTAGAATTGTCTACTTCAAGATCTTTTTCTTCCGCTTCATCTTCGGAAGAGGTCTCGAGAGAAATAGCAACACTAGCTTCTTCATAACCAAGCTTGTATCCATCTTTAAAAGATTCGTCTTTAAGAGATGCTATATAAGCACCCATTCCTTCAACTTTTAAAGCTTCAACAAGATCGGCGGGAGAATTCTTGTTAGTACTTTCGGTGTCATCAGCAGCATCTTCTTTAGCAATCTCGCTTTGTATTGCAGCTTCGATTGCTTGTAGGAAAGCTTGCTTGACATCGTCGGACACTTTACTGTTATTTTCTATTAACAACTTGATACGGTCTAATTTTTTGTCAGAAGCACCGTTAATACTTTGTTGTAATTTTTCAAGTGTAAGATCATTTAGTTTCATTGCTTTGTTTCCTGTAAGTAAGGTTATGTCAGTTAAGGATTCAAATATTAAATCTATTTGAATCTGCTCATCGGCTTTTTCATTATGTTGATGCTGCTTTGAGCTGGCATCATAATAATTCTTTTCTTTATCATTTGACGAATCTTCCATTTTTGAATCATCTTTAATTACCAATGGAGTATCCGGCTTCGTATTTTTCAAATTTTGTACATTTTCAGCATCTTTTTTACTAGATTTACAACCTAGTTGATTTGCTTTTCTAGAAACACATGCAAGTATAGCTGATTTACTTCCATCGCCTTTATAGCGTCCTATCAATCTCCTAGCCGCAGTTACATGTGCACAATCCGGGACAGGAAAAGAACGGCCAGGTCCACAAAAAGTGGATGACTTAAGTTTCTTTCTTTGTGAACTAGATAATTTTGCATCACCCATTTCTTCATCTAGTAATGCCTCTAATTCATCCCAGTCTATATCTGTTAGACTTAGTAATTTCTCACATTCATCTTCATCTTTTATTTTATTTAGTTCATCCTCTTCTAATCTAGATAAAACTAAATCTTCATCATATACTAATCCTTTTTTATCAATATAAGCTTGCTTATCATATTTTACACTTTCCCATAATACTCTATTTGCTACTAGTAATTCAGCTAGTAAATCACATGCAAGTAAAAAAGATTCATCAGCATATCTAACATCAGAGTCCACAAATACTAAACTTGTTTGGACTTTACATTCATCTCCAACACAAGGATCCGCAGGTCTTTCCCCATCAACCATAGATATGGAAGTAATCTGAGCTGCAGTTGTACCATCATTATCTGCGGGGGTATTCACAAGAGAAACTTCTTTATAATCCAAAGCACCTACTCTCCAATAACATTGTTTTTCAATACCTTCATCATCTTCATAAATACGTCCTCTACTATGTCCACAATATTCTTCTACATTTAAATTAATATTACATATAGAACATTGAGTAAAATTAAAATCACTGGCAGCGTCTCTTAAAGGAGCACCATGAGTAGAAACAGTTAAATAACGTCCATCAATAATTTTTTCAATAGCATCACTATCTGTAACTAATACATCTAATTGTGTAAACCCAGCACCTTCCGTAGAATCAATAAATCTGGCTGCTTTAACTCTCCCCAGGGGTTCACTGTCTAAGTCGTGATTCTTTAAAAAGGGTTTACTATACGGGGTTGTCCACACATCTCTAGATACAGCATAACGCATTGCATCGGGATCATAATAAAAAAAGTTTTTATTTTTGTATCCCGCATGGGTAGCATCTAACGTAACAAGCAAGGATTTTGGAATATATCTATTTCCATCTTGCTCTATAGCAAAATCTGCAGAAATAGTACTTTTGCTTTGATCTTCAAAATTATGTAGTAATTTACTCATTTGTAGTCTCTGGTAGTAAGGCTGGAAATTGCTCTAAACTTCTTGTCATATTTTTACACCTAGGGCACTTAATTTCTATATTTGTTCCTGGAACAATCTTAGATAATAGTTTATTACACATAGTTGTTGATCCCCATTTTTCTGATTTCTTTTCATCAATGTGCTGACACCTTAATTCTAATAAATTAGTAGGAACACAGTTTGCCCTAATATTAATTGTAGAGCAACCTCTTTTCTGACATTTGATTTCAACTGCATATGGTTTTTCTTGATCAACATACTTACATAATAAAGAACCACATTGTGGACATCTAAACTCCAGATAGTTGTGTTCCATTAAGCATCCTTTATAATTTGTGCTTCTAATGTATCGAAAACAGTTCCTATTACTTCTTTAAAGTTACCTCCATTAGAGTGCCTTCGTAACATAATTTTCATAGTAGTTATGTCATACGGGTCCAACTTAGACCCGGTAAGTAGATCTTCGAGCTCTATAACAGTTTGCGTCCCTAAGGCCTGATTCCATAATTCAGTATAATAATCTCTAGTTACGCTAGGTTTAGATAGTTGAGTTCCTTGTTGATTAGTTGGTCTAGAAACATTACTAGACAAATTCTCACCTGCCTCTGATAGTGCAGATGCTTTAGCTTCTGCTAAAGGAATCTGTACTCTATTAAGATACATTGCTTCTCTTTCTAGTTGAAGAATAATATCTCTACCTAATTCTTTTCGTAATTCTTCCTCAGTCAAAGCATTATTAATATAAAGATTAAGTTGATGTGCTTCTCTTTTAATCTTCTCTGATAGATCAACTTCAGGAATAGACAAGTAAACCATATTCTCATCATTTAAAGTAAATTCGGTATAACCTGATTCATATAATAATTCTGTAATCATAAAAAATTCTATAGAATTTTTCAGAATACGCTGAAACTTTGCCGATGTACTCTGCATTTCAGAACTAATTACTTGAGCTGTTGCACGATTTGCTGAATCTCCTTCTCCCATAGCTACTCCTGACATTCCCAAACCAGCTAAAACTCTAGCTTTAAAATAATTTATAGAAGAAGTTAATATATTATTAGCATTAGTTGCTTTAGCTATATCTTCTACTGATACTCGTTCTGAAGTTACTAATACGCCATCACCAGTTAAACTTTGAATAGTTGAAGCTAAATCATCAACCTGCTCTTGTGTACCTGGTTGCTCTTTACTTCCTACTTTAGCATGTAACTTAGGAATTGCAACTTTAATTGATTCCAGTAAAGATAATTCTTCTAATTCTCTAAGAGCTTCCATGTCTGCAATAACAGGTACTGACATAGGCATTGAAAAAAAGAACATCGAAGGAGTGGCACTTCTGTCTTTAATATGAATAACATTATAAGGACTCCATTCTGGATCCTTTATACCGGGTGGAGGCTTATTAATTAGGAATTGTGTAAAAGCAGGATCTTTAGGTTTGCTTGGATTTTGTCCAGAAATTTGTTTCCACTTTCTTATATTTCCGTAATTATCTCTATCTACTTTAACAGAACTTGGATCAACTGGTTGATATCCCGCAACAGGAACTCTAGTAAATCCATCAAAAGATTTTCTTTCTTTACCTCCTGAAGCTTTTCTATTTCTCTGTTTAGTAATTATACTATTAGAGTATAATACCATATTAAAAGTAATTTCATCAAAAAGTTCAGCGGTCGGTTTATTAGTAACGATAGCCATTTGATTAAATCTTTTTCTTATATACTTTACCGTAGTGGGGTTATTGCCTATAAATTCCCAAGAATGTTTTCTAATTTGTTCTACATACTTTTCTACTGATCGTCTAAATATTGATTCATTAGTAAAAGCAAGTTGTACTTTTTTGAAGTCCCATTCAGGAGTAATAAATATACCTCGATTACCGCCTGCAATTACACTTAAGACTTTAGATTTAAGTGCTTTTAAAATATTTGATATACTATTTGATTTTGTAGTTGCATCTGCAGTTTGGGCATATGCTAACTGTTCAATCTTTCGATTTCGTTTAGTAAGAATATCATTAACTTTTTCTTCTAAAGTTTTACTCTTACCAAAAAATGGAAAAGTGAATCTAGCCATTAGTATTCTAGTCCTACATTAGTTAGAGCATTTTTAAGTTCTTGTATCTCATCGGCGCCTAAAGCTTTTACACATTCTCCTTTTTTCGCCTTACTTACAGCTTCATTTGCTTCTTCTTGAGTTAAACCCATATATTGTGCAAAAAATTTAGCCACGTCCTCATCTTTTTGCTCAATTAAGAGAGAAACGGGATTGATCTTCTCACCAGTTATGTCAATCTGGCGGCCTAGGCCCCCTGTAGGAGAGTAAAATGAACCATCTTTAGACCCATCTCCTGTATCAGAAGTTTTTTTAATATCAACAGTACCACGTCCGTCTGTATATTCAAGACCTGTTCCTGTTCGTCTTCCAATAGTTGATGATGTTAGAGAAGGTTCATATGGTTCTCCAGTCTCTTTATCCTTGGAAGAATCGGAAGCAGACCCAGCTCCGGAATCGGCTTCATACTTATCTGGTCTTTGAGTTGCACAAATCATAAAAGCTTGTGCATTTAAATCTAATAACCATTCTATAACATCTATAGCTGCATTAAGCTTAGGTAACCATGGATGATTTTCTCCAGTAACTGATGCATCTTCTCCTTCACCAGCAACTTCTTTTGCTTTTTTCATCATATAGTCTTGCATATTTAGTATCATTTCTCTAACATTTTTTGACCAACCATCTGGACCAAATAAAGCAACTATAAGTGACATAAATAATTGTTCCCACGGTAAACATTGGGCGGCAACACTTGGATTATCCGATGCTTCTATTCTTTCTTTTCCCCATTGTACAGCTTGTTCAAATAGATGCTGTTGAACAACATTTAACATTGTAACCAGCATTATAGTTATTGAAGTATGCATTATAGCTGCTATGTTAAATTTAAATCCTTCCCAATTGAAATTCATAGAATCTCCAGTTAATAAGGGAATTAAAGCCATTAGCAGAGCATGTAGCTGTCTAAGCCATATTCTCTGTTCTTCTAAAAACATCTCTATATGCTGTGTAGAGATAGCTGGATTTTCTAAGAGTTCTTCTAAAGTTATTGGATCTCCAGCAGCAAATGCTGCCTCGTATTCAGATACAGTGTCATATCTGGTCCGTATTATTATATTACCTCCAGAGTCCACTCTATATAGTTTAGCTTCACCTGTTACCCCTGTTATGGTAGAGCTGCGTATTAATTCATAGAAGATACAACAATAAAATTCTTTGGTAGCCATGCTATCGATAGAACCTCCTATTGCCTCGCCAACTCCGTTAATCATATCAGAGATTCCATTAGCTCCATAAGTCTTAGCCCCTTCTATTAAATTCTTTTTATATCCATCTAGATCTGCGTCTTCTAAAGATACATATCTTCCAACAAGTATAAAGTGAGTATCTTTAGAAGAATCATTAAGTGGGACTGATATTAAACTTGCCCATTCTGACTTTATCTCTTGTAAATTTTCTTCTTTAAAATAGACTGTTAAAATATTATCTTCCAATGTAATACTACTAGTTTCTATAGAAAACACAGCAGACTTAACGCCACCATTTGGATTATTTGCTAAGTCCTGTTTATCTTGTATAGTTTTATCAAATGCTAAACCTAGTTTTGGAAAACCTAAATAAAGTTTCTTTCCTCCAGTTAATTCAGCATCTTCTAATCTGAAAGGATTAGTATCATCATATGAGAAGAGCATAGTGGCTGGTTCGGGATTAACCCAACTAACTTCGGTTTTATTGCGTGTTTTTAAATCTTTATTAATATTTTCTAGTTTTTCCTTTTCAAGTTTATCTCCTCCTTCAAGACTAGAATCTCCAGGATCAGTTACTATTACAATATTATTAAAAGCTGAGCCACTTATTAAGTCTCTTAGCTCTTGAAATTTAATTGGAAGAAATGTTCCTTTATTATGTGAAATTGGATTTAGAGGATATAAAGAATTTGCAGCATTTCTAACATAAGAAGACATTTTAGAAGTTAAAGCCTTCCATCTTGCAGCCGAACTCACTTTAGAATCACCAGCAACATCTGACTGTATTCTATTTTTTAATGCTGCAATTGGGTCTCTCCATTCAGTTTCGTTTCTGCCCTGTTGGGTAGTGTGTTGTTCTATTCGATCGAAAAAGCTAGACAATTCTGCAATTGCAGCATCATCAAGCTCTGATCTAAGATCTTCTACCCATTGTTCGTCAGGCATTAGAAACTTCTCCCTTTAGTACTTCTAGTTAATGTTCTTGATTTATGGGAAAATCCTCTACTCTTTACTGATCTACTTCCTACTTTTTTAGGAGTTCCATTTTTATCTAGTGTATATTCAGGAGGCTCTCCTTCCCCACTCCAAAATCCATGATCATAAAGTAATGCTCCAGATAATGAAGAAACTTTAGGTACATCTTTTATTTTTTCTAAATTAGATCTCCAACCTCCTTTAGTAAAAGCTAATTCAAGTCCTGGAACATTATCTATTACTACATCCATATCTCTTTTATGAAAAATTGAAGTATCCATCATATAACCATACGCGGCCAACATTGTAGCATCAAGTCTATGGTCTAGACCATCGCGTACAGTAGATGCATAAACTTCTCCATATCTACCAACTCTATCGATAATATATCCTCTCATTTGGCCAACTAAATTGAATTCTTCATTTTCTACAGTATTTCCTTTTAGATCAACTGCAGGAATTATAAGCTGTCCACTTTCATTTAATAATTGTAAATTTTTTACCATTGTATTTTTTGTAGGAGTTTTTCTTGCTATCCCTGTGATCTTATCTATGATTTCCGTAGATCCTCCCATGTCAACTGATGCCATATTATCTAACATATACTTCATATTTGTACACTTTGTACCCATGGGACCTTCACCCTTATCTAATGAAAGTCTAAGCATTTCATAATTTGCCTCACCGTGCCCACGATCAAAAACCATTTTATTAAATTTGATTTTTTTCATTAGTTTTAAAATAAATTCTACTGATCCCATATTAGTAAAGTCTGCAGGATCTATAGCATCGGCATAAAATACTCTAAGAGCATTTGATTTTTCAATCTTATTAATTAATTCTCCATCTGGTGTTTTCCATTCTCCATCATTATAAGGTATTAATAAATCAGGAATATTCATATACTCTAAAACAACTGCTTGAACTCCAAATCTAGATTCATTCCAATCTACTCCTAATACATAAATATTTTCTGGATTGTATCTAAGAGAAGAATAAGAATATACATATAAATTTGAGTCAATAAAATTATTTTTAAAAACTCCTTCAGCAGCTGTACCAAATAGTGCTAAATATTCATGTTCAAACTGTGTAACAGTTGTAACTGCTTTTAATTCTAATTCTCTATCTTTATTCCATTCGGGGCTAACCATGGATGGAAAAAAATATTCATTGAAGCCAAGATCTTTTTGTTGTTTTACAATGTTATAAAAATATTCTCTTTTACCTGTTGGAGTTCCTGATATTGTAAGATTAGTATCTTTATATGTTGTAGAAATAGGTAATACAGCTTCAACAAGTGCCTCATTTGTTAAAGAATCAACCTCATCTATATATAAATCATTGGCTGAATTATGAACTAAAAATCCTCCTGGAGCTAATCCTTCTTCTATTTTTTGACCTGAAGTTATAGAAGGTCCGGCAGCTACTGCTCCTTTACTATTAGAATTTTTCTTATAGGCAACAAATGTATGAGAGGGAGTTACTGTTAAATCAAATGTTCTTTTTTTCAGAGAAAGCTTTGTTACTCTTTTAACTCTTGACCAATATGCTTTTCCATTAGGATGAACAACAGAAACAAAATCAGCCTCTCTATCAACTTTTTCTTGAGTATATAGTTGTTGAATTTCTGCCCATCCCCTGCCCATTGTCATTACTTTATGATTTGCAGTAGCAACTAGAAATCTTTCAGAAGCTGTTTCAACTTCATATAATTCCTTAATACCATTATCGTGTATTGCTTCTACTGTTCCAACAATACTTTTTTCTGTTTCTAAATCTATAGATAATACTTCATCTCCAACCTTTAATTTATCAATTGATACAGAGGTTCCATTTTCTTTTACAACTTGAGTATCTCTAGGAAGACATTTACCACGAACTGAATTATTTCCGACATAGCCCTGTATTACAGAATTATTTTTAAACCAAATTTCATAAGGACGCATTCTAGTACGTGCTATAGACGATGAAATTTCAGGAGCATCTTTAGTCATTCTATTAATAAGATTAAATAAAGTTTGAACTTGAGAATCATATCCAGCCACAATTAAAATTTCTCTATCAGTATAAGTAAAAGCTTTCCATATAGCTTCAATTGCTAATGTAACAGATTTTCCAGTTCTTCTTCCCATTCTAAGAACTCTCTTCTGTGCTCTACTACGTAAAATCTTTTTCTGATAAGGACGAAGTTCTAGAGATTTTTTAGGATCAGAAGGCGAACGAAGATAAATTTCCGCGAAGTAAACTGGATCACTAAGAATTTGTACTTCTAATAAATCGTCTTTAGTTAACTTGGAGTCTGGCATATAAAGCTACCTATTAATAAATTATCTGTGGGAAATTCTGTACGGATTTTTATAGCTGGTTCATTTATTTTTCCAGCATATCTCAAATTTTCATATTTTAAAGGTTTTGTTAAACTTCCTTTAAATCTTATTGTTCCTGGTTCGGTTAAGGGACAGTGATCACTATGGCCATTAGCTGCAATACCTAATCTACTAAGTAACATTATGAGAAAATCTTTACTAAACGAAGTTAGATGTTTTATTATCTTTTCAGAAAGAAAAGGTTTTAAAACATATTTTAAATCGGATTCAGCTAATTTTGATAATGCTAATGTTATATTTAATTTAGTATAGGGATTTGGTCTTTTATTCTGGAATAAATAAAAAGAGCTTTTTAAACAATCTATATCTAATTTATTCTTCCACGAGTCTCCAAAAATCTTTAAGTACCCCAGCACTGCTACTGTAGTTTTTTTAGAAGCTCCCGGAACTGATTGAATTGATAAGTCTTTAAATTTAGAATAATTTACCCACGAGGAATTAGGATTTCCTAAAAAATTGGTATTAAAAGGACAGTTTATTATACGACCTTGAGATGTTATAAATTTATGTAAATTTACTTTTGAATCTTTTACATCTATAACTCGTATAGGTTTATATGTAGTTCCATTCCACCAAAAAATATTCTTATCTTTTAAATTTTTTGATAATACTATTTCTCCATTATTTGTTAGGAGAAGTTGTTTTTTAGAGATTACCATATCTTCTTCTTTGGATATTTTTTTCTTAAAGACGGTTTTACATAAAATTCACGATATCTTAGTTCTTCCATTAACCCAGATTTTTGAACCTGTTTTGTAAATCTTTTTATTAATGCCCCAACAGACTCATGTTGTCTCTTTTCTACAGTAACTCCCATTAATTATCTCGTATGGTGATAAGTTGCTTCATTTCCCATTAATCTATTTCTTGGATTTATTTTTGCTCCATAAGAAGCTCGAACTGCTCTTTGTCTTTCAGTCGCTGCGGCCGAAGATATCATAGCAGTAGGAAGTCTTCCATATCCTAATTCTAATCCTTTTCGTTCGTCTAACCATTGATTTATACTAACAGCTAATCCGCCTATTCCTTTTACAAAAGTATCTGCTGTAAATTTTACAGCCCCGCTCATAAGATCTAAATATGTATATAAAGAAAAACCAGCCGCAGCAGTAGCAAATGCTTTAGCAGCACCGCCAGCTCCAAGTGCCAGTTTACCAACCTCAGTTATTTTGGGAGCAAACTTACTAACTCCTTTTGCATACGTAATCTCAGCGCCAACTTTTAGTGTTTTAGGATCAACACCGGCCAATTTATATAACCAGGCAGACTTCAATTTATCTGGAGTTTTACTTAAAAAATCTGCATCATCAACCAGATTTAGCATTCCTGCTAAGCCTAAAGATTTAGCATGCCTCATTGTTCTAAACATTGGAGCTTCCCAGCCAGCAGATATAGCTGCATGGCCTACAGATTCAGTTGCAGATAAAACCATATTACCTATAGAAAGTCTTGAACCTAACGCAAACCCTTGTTTTATTCCCATCTTGTCAGGCATTCCAGTTAATAAAGTTCTAAAACCTAATGGCCCGCCATAATAATTTCTCTTTAGTGGCCTGTAATAGTGCTGTTTATGAACTCCTGACAAGCTAAAATAACCACCATGTGAAAGTTTGCTGCGCCCCTTACCAAACCCAGTCCAAGATCCCTTCCACGCATATTCCTTAAGGATGGCTCGCCATTCCCTGCCTCCCATTGAATCAATAAAAGTTGGTGTTAAAGCAAAACCTCTTGTACCAAACCCAAGTCCTGAAAAAGGATTTAAATTGCTCATAGCTCGAACAGGGTTCATAAAAGCACCCCATAAAGGTGCAGTAAATGGGCTTGGCAGTACATCTAATGATGAAAACCCAGCTGGAGAGCTTTCAAGAGCTAAAGTTGCAGCTCCTAGGCCTAATCCTCCAAGATAACCGCCTCCCGCTACTTCTGTCAAGTAAGATCCTATAGTACTTACATTTTTCTGAGCAGGCATTAAACAGTACTCTTATGTCTAGCTTGATGCATTGCAAAAGGTAAACTTCCTGTTACACCAAGATGTCCAGGCTTTCCCATTGTTCTGCGCTGTGCCCATGATCTATAGCCTGGTCCAACAGTTCTTGCTTTGTTTGAAAACATTGGTTTTTTATATAAATTCTTTTTAACTGTATTAAATGATTCTGCAACCGCAAGCTGAACTTTTCTGGCTGTAAGTCCACCCATAACAGCCCCAGCTCCTGCTGCTGCTGCTACAGCGCCAAGTCTACTTTTAGCTGATTTAGAAAAAGCAGTAAATATTCCAGCACCAACTCCTCCAATAACAGCGCCAGCTCCCATCGCGTCTCTAGAATAAGGTCCAGTAAATGTTGCTGCAACTTCACCTGCAGCATATTTAAAATAAGCTTGTGGTTGTTGAGACATTAGAGATATTCCCATCAGAGTTTTTTGTTTATTCCAAAAGCCTCTAGAATTTATATCTTCATAAGTTATACGTTCGTGCCTACTAGTTCCAGCAGACAAATTACTTCCACCTGACCCTCCATATCCACGCACTGTTGCTGCTCCAATTCCAGTCATAGCAGCAACTGCTGCTAGTTTACCAAGTGCCGTGGCATTATGTAATGAGGTCACTTGTGCTGGTGTTTGTGGAATATATTTGAATGCGTCAGTAAATCTAGTAAATCCAGATGGTTTATTCCATATAGCCATTTTATTCTACCTCTTTAAATGCTTTATCAAGAGAAGACTCTAAGGCTTTTTTATCTTGTTGTTCTTTTGCTTGTAATAGTTCAAATTTTGCTC